>Ga0310786_10001363_pt1 | contig 39302 bp, 50 predicted proteins | sample AusTroGonzalo_MG_FD_203881 | JGI IMG/M metagenome (GOLD analysis project Ga0310786, IMG submission 203881) | Bovine rumen microbial communities from tropical cattle in Woodstock, Queensland, Australia - Gonzalo_03 (v2) (version 2) | ecosystem: Host-associated > Mammals > Digestive system >... | reverse complement strand
CGCGGCAATCTACGAGGAACACTCGTCCGAAGGCGTGGAGAAGCTGACGCGGCGGCTCTACGACGAGACGCAGGACAAGTGGGACGCGATCAAGAAATGGCAGTGCCGCCGCATCGCCCAGACCGAGGCGATGAACTCGATGAACGTGGCGGGCCTTTCCGCAGCCGAGGCTCTCGGCATACCCTACGAAAAGACATGGTCTATCAGCGGCATCAACACCCGCGAGAGCCACGAGGCGGTGGACGGCATCACGCTCCCCCAGGGCGGCCTCTTTTCCGTCGGCGGCCACCCTATGGAGAGGCCTATGGACGACCGCTACGGAGCACCCGCCAGCGAAGTAATCAACTGCGCCTGCACGCTTATCTATCTTCCGGCGGACAACGGCATCACAGAGATTTAGACCCCGCCAAATCGCCCGAAAACGGGCAAGAAACGGCTATTGCTTTCTACTATTAGTCAAAACGCAGGTCTTACCGCCTGCGTTTTTTATACTTGCAAAAAGCAGTCAAGCCATGCCCGAAATCAAGATTGAAAAAAAGAGCGTCGTCTGCCGCGAGATCAAGGTCTCGCGTGATGAAAAGCACCTCTATATCGAGGCTTACGGCGCATACTTCGGCAACGTGGATTCCTACGGGGATGTCATCAATGCCGGAGCCTTCGCCAAGTTCCTTGCCAGCGAGGACGCGAAGCGCGTCAAGCTATGCTGGCAGCACAACTTCGACGACGTGCTGGGCGTGATCACCGACATCGGCGAGGATGAGCGTGGTCTGTGGTTTAAGGCCACGCTCTCCAATACCACGCTCGGCAGGGATGCCGCCACCCTCATCGAGGACGGCGCACTCAATGAATTTTCCATCGGCTACTCGACGCGGGAAGCCGAATACCCCTCCGAGGACGAGCAACGCGCCACGGGCGTGTACCGCTACCTCAAGGAGATTTACCTCTACGAAATCAGCCTCGTCACACGCGCAGCAAACCCTATGGCAACGCTGACCGGGAGCGAGCGGAAAAACGAAAACAATAACCAAAACTCCAACAACATGGACGAAGAACTCAAGAAGCAGCTCGAAGCGATGCAGGCTGAACAGAAGCGGCTCGCCGACGAGAACGACCGCCTCAAGAAAGAAATCGACGAGGCGAAGAAAGAAAAGTCCGACATCGCGGCGATGAAGGACACCCTCTCCAAGAACGAGGAAGCGATCAACAACCTCGACGAATCCATCAAGCAGATGAACGAGGCGATCAAGGGCCTCAACTCCAAGAAGCAGACCGCCGGCGAAGCCCTCTGCGAAGCCATCAAGTCTGACGAGTTCAAGAACCTCGTCAAAGACGTGGTTGACGGCAAGCGGGCCAGCGGTCGCATGGAGGTCAAGCTGGACACCAGCGCGATGACCGGCACCGTCATCCGTTCCATCACCGACAACACGATCTACGCAGATGCGCAGAAGAAACGCGTGTTCCTCGACAGCATCCGCAAGAAGGACGTGCCGCAGGACAAGAGCGTCATCGTCTGGGTGGAGGGTAGCTTCACGGACAACACCAACTACGTCGGCGAAGGTTCCGAGGTGGCATCCGCAGACGGTGCATCGGCCAGCGAAGTGACCCGTGGCCTCGCCAAGATCGGCGCAAAGCTCCCGTTCACCCGCGAGACCGCAACCGACCTCGGCTACTTCCTCAACTGGGTGCGCGAGGAGGCCATCACCGCCATCCGCAACAAGGTTGACACCGAAATCCTCTCCGGCCAGGGTGCCGACACCAACAGCACCACCAAGAAGAAGATTTACGGCATCCTCGGCCAGGGCTCGACGGCCTTCAACGCCACGACCGCCGGCTGCGCGGGCAAGTTCACCGCCCCCGCCCTCTGGCAGCTTATCGACGCCATCGACGCGCAGATCAGTCTCGGCACCAACGATGCTTTCGTCGCCGACACGATCTATATGCACCCGTCGGACTTCGCCATCTACAAGAACATGAAGGATGCCAACGGTCGCCTGCTGTTCGAGTACAACAACGGCGGCTTCTACTCGTTCCTCGGCAAGCGCGTGGTCACCACGAGCAAGATGACCGCAGGTTCCCTGCTGGTCGCCGACACGGGCATCTGGGATCTCTACGAGAAGCTGGGCTTCGAGATCGAGATCGAGCGCGTCGCCAAGACTGACAGCTACGTCATGTACCTGCGCTGGCGCGGCCAGCTCGTCACGCCGAGCAACAAGAAGAAGGGCGCGATCTACGTGGCCAGCATCGCCACGGCTCTCGCGGCCATCACGAAGGGGTCCGGTTCCGGCTCTGCCTCCGGCAGCGGCGCAGCCTAAACCACAATGAGCGGACGCAAGACCATACAACGGAAAGCGGAGCGACCGTCTTACGAGAACAAGGCGGTCGTTCCTGCCGCGTCCGTGAAGGTGCGCGTCATCAAGTCGCACGACGGACTGGAGCGGGGCGAGATCATCGTCCGGCCCTACGAAGTCGCCAAGACCATGCAAGACCTCGGCTACTGGAAAATCATCTAAGCTATGCGCATTACCAACGTCAAAGAAAGCAGCATCATCACGCTCGACCGGCTGAAAGCCTACGCCAATATCGTGGACGGCAGCCGTGACGACGAACTGCACACTATCCTCCGGGCGGCGGCCCTGCGTGTCGCACAGTATGCTGACGTGGCCCTGCTGGAATGCACGGTTATCGACGAGGCTACGGAGGAGGCGCAGCTATGGATGCCCCCCGTGGGCGAGGTCACAAGCGTGGTTGATGCCGTGACGGGCGAGGACGTGTCCGACCGCTGCACGCGAATCGGGAAAATCCTCGTTCTGCCCGTCGATACGGTCTGCACGGTGACGTACACCGTCGTACCCGACGAGGCTACCGTCCAGGAGTATGCGCCGCTGGTGTGGGAGATGGCCGTCGCCATGTGGGACGGCAACACCGAGGAAGAAAGCAAAGTCTATCGCAGAATCCCCGCTGGCTATGTTGTTCACTAATCAAAGAGGCATCCATGCGCGTGCGCTGAGCGAGACCGTCCGGCTTGTCCGTCGTGACATCAAGGAGGACGACTATGGCGTGCAGAGCGCGGGCGAGGACGTGTGTCTTGGCCCGTTCCCTGCGAGCGTGCAGATGCTCTCGGCGATGGTCAAGATGAACCACTACCAGACCGCCGAGATAGAAGCCTACGAGGTGCGCCTGCGCTATGTGCCGGGCCGCTTTGAGAAGATTATCTGGCGCGATGCGGAACTCAGCGTGGACAGCATCGAGGACGAGGGGATGCGTGGCCGGTGGCTGCGCGTCTATTGCAGCAGGAGGGCGAAGGTATGACCGAAGGCTTGTATATCGACCCGCAGAGCATGAAGGCCCTCGGCATCAACTTCAAGCGATTCCGCGAACACGTCCTGCGGTCTGCGCACGACGGGCTTGTGTCCTTCGGTATGCAGATCGTGGCGAAGGCGAAAGACCTGCTGCAAGCCAACGACAGCATCGCTTCGGGCCTGCTGCGCAACAGCGGCAGGACGGTGGAGCAACCCGACGGCACGGTGGACGCTGGATTCTACGCCAACTATGCCGAGTTTGTCGAGTACGGACGCAAGGCGGGCGGGATGCCTCCCGTGGACGACCTTTACCAATGGGTCAAGCGGAAGCACCGCCGGAGCAAGAAGAACTCCGCGCTGAAGGCGGCGGCAGCGTTCAGCGGCAAGAACGAAGACCATCTTGCACGAAGCGCGGCGTGGGCCATAGCCGTGTGGATCAAGAAGCACGGCACGCAGGCCCATCCGTTCCTCAAGCCCGCCTACGAGCAGTTCCGCTGGCGCATTAACCGCTACATGGAAGCGCAGGTCGATAAGGCCGTCGAACAATTCAAACCGAAGCAGTAACTATGGCAGCGAAATCAGCAGAAGCACAACTCCGAAAGGCCGTCCTCGCAGCCCTCAAAGCGGCGGGCCTTCCCGTCAGCAAGGACGTGCGGGTGTTCCCCCGCGTGGAACTGACGGACGTGCAGGAGAGCGGCGCAATCGACAAGGGCGAGGACGTGCGCGAACTCGGCTTCGTGGTCGAGGCGATCAGCCTCTCCGCCTACGAGGAAGCCGCCACCCTCAGCGATACCGCAGAGACCGCGCTCGTAGGGCAGGACACCGTCACGATGCCGAACTTCACGGCGGTGGACATCTACAAGGAACTCGGCACCGAGATCGTCGAGGTCGGCGATGCCGACATCCTCGTCATACGGCGCAGGACGCAGTACCGCGCCAATGTAAGCAGAAAATAACAAACCAAAAACGATACAACAATGGCAGTAAAAAGTGGCAACAAACACCGCGTGTACCTCACTACCGGCAGCGGCAGCGGGGCAAGCGATACGTGGATTGCCGGGGAGCAGTCCAACACCGTAGATTTCAGCAACAACGCCATCGACGCCAGCGACAAGTCCACCGAGTGGGATCAGTTCATCTCCGGCAATAAGAACTGGACGGCGAGCGCGACCTTCAACCTTGATAGCAGCGCGAGCAACGGGCAGAAAACCCTGCTCCAGTCGCTCGTCAGCGGCGCGAAGGTAAAGGTCTTTATCGGCGAGGTCAGCAACTCCGCACGCAGCGAAGGAACGGCTGGCGAAGCCATCATCACGGCTATCTCGCAGACTGCCGAGCGCAACGGCATCCTCTCGCGTCAGGTCACGTTCCAGGGCACGGGTGCCCCGACGATTGTCTATCCGTCGTAAGCTATGGTGAACCCACGGCAGAAAATCACGATACAAGGCGAGGGGGTGGAGTTACTGATCACCCCCTCCATGTATAAGGCCGCGCTGACGCAGGGTATGAACCTCACGCTGACGGACGGCGCGGATGCCGCCGAAGTGTGGGATATGTACGTCAAGCACGTCTATCTCGCATATCGCAACGCGCTGGACGTGGCGGCCTACGACGGCGCGGAGCCGCCCCGCCGGATGCTGACGTTGGGGGACTTCCAGACGTGGGCGGCAGGCGAAGGCAAGAGCCGCTTCGTCGAACTGATGAACGCAATCGTGTACCTGCGCACGGGCAAGACGGTGGCCGAGTTGACCGCCGAGAACGCAGGTAAAAAAAAACCGAAATCCCGCGTGACGTTCCGTTCCTGGTTGCGTGGGAACCGATCCGCGACTGGCTCATAGGCTGGTGCGGCAAAACGGAGCGTGAGGCCGAGACGACGGGGTGGGTAGAACTGCGGGCCTTGCAGAAGGGAAAGGAGCAGGAGCGGCACGACGCATGGGCGCGGGCGCGGATGATAGCGCACTGGGTGTACCTCTCGATACCGACGGGGAAGGGGGGGCACAAGGAGACAGATCCGCGCAGGTTCTACCACCTGCCGGGCGACGAGGAAGAACTGGGGGAGCCGACGGTGGTACACCTCACGGAGAACGACATCAAAGAACTGAATAGAATCAAGGGACTGATACGATGAGCCTTCTCGGAAATATATGGGTCAAGCTGGGCTTGAAGTCCGACGACTTCAACCGGGGGATTGACAACGCCGAAAAGAAAACCAAGACCTTCGGCGAGACGATGCGCGGCATCGCCACGAAGGTTACGGCGGTCATTGCGGGCTTGCGTATGCTGGGAAGCACACTCAAGACCATAACGGGCTTTGAGGCCAGCGTGTCGAAACTCGCCGCCGTCCTCGGAACGACTGCCGACAAGCTGGGGCGGATGACGGATTCTGCCATTGAACTGGGCCGCAAGACGCAGTACACCGCCAGCGAGGTCGTGCAACTCCAGACGGAACTCGCCAAGCTGGGCTTCGCCGAGCCGGACATCCTCGCAATGCAAGAGAGCGTCTTGAAGTTTGCGGCGGCGGTAGGAACCGACCTGCCGAGCGCAGCAGCACGGGCGGGCGCAACGATGCGAGGTTTCGACCTTACCGCGCAAGAGGCAACGGATATGATGAACGTAATGGCCGTCTCCACATCGAAGTCGGCTTTGTCGTTCAATTATCTGGATAGCACCCTCGGCAAACTCGTTCCCGTAGCCAAGTCCTTCGGCCTCAACACCGAGGGAACTATCGCGCTGCTGGGTACGCTTGCCAACGCTGGCATCGACGCAGGAAGCGCAGGCACGGCCCTGCGTAACATCATGCTCAAGCTGGCCGATAGCAGCAGCGACCTCAACAAGCAACTCGGCGGCCAGCCCAAGACGACCGAAGATCTCATCAAGGCTTTTGAAAGACTGAGGGAGAAGGAAATCGGACTCGACGAGGCGGCCAAGTTGGTGGACGTGCGCAGCGCGTCAATGTTCCTCACGCTGGTAAACGGAGCGGATAACGTCAAGGAACTATACGCGGAACTCGGCAACGCCAACGGTGCGCTCGATGCGATGTACGAGACCATGACGCACAACGTGCAAGGCGCGGTCAAGGAAGTACAATCCGCGTGGGAAGGTTTCATACTCAGCTTGCGCGGTTCGACGGGCATCCTTTACACCGTCCTTACCAACGTCCGTGACCTTATCAACGAACTCAATTACGCCCTATTCCAAAGCGCGAAGGAAAGCACCCAAACCAGCGCATATTACGACAAACTGAGCAGGGCAATAGCCGAGACGGGGGACAAGGCCGCCGCGCTCGACATCGCGTATAAAAAGCTGCTGGGCGAGGCGCAGGCGAAGGTGTCCGACCTTGAAAGCAAGAGCGCACTCGGACGGCTGCTGAATCACGACTCGCTGGAAGAAGCCCGCGCCGAAGTGACGGGCCTGACAAACGCCTACAAGCAGTTGAAGGGAGAGATGAACGCCCCGCAAAAAAAGGGCGGCACGACACCCGTAACGACTGACGACACCGATCCGCTGGCCGCGCTGCTCGGCAATCTCGGCAAGGACAAGACGAAGGATAAGACCGACGCGCTTGCGCAGTTGAACGCCGAGGTGCGGGAGTATGCGCAGGAGGTCAAGGACGCATCGGAATATGACGCGGAAATGGCCGCCAGCGGCAATGCATGGCTTGAAGCCTTCCGCGAAAAGAACCCCATAATCGACGAGACGACGCAGGAACTTGTGGCCCTCGCCAACGCTACGGCGCAAGTCGTGGAGAAGGGCGAGAAAATGAAGCAGCAATGGAAGGACATCTGCGACGACATGGCCGACGCTCTGCGCGACGGCGTTATCTCGGCTTTTGATGAACTGGCCGAAGCACTCGGCACGGGGAATTGGGATACATCGGCGATGGTTAAGGCTTTGGTCGAACCGCTGGCAGACGCGGCAATATCTACGGGTTTGCTTGTTATGTCAACGGGCAAAGCACTCAAAGCACTCAAAGACGCGATGATTGACTTGTTTGGCGGCGGCCCTGCTGGGGCTATTATCGCAGGCGCGGCCCTCGTCGGAATCGGCGTAGCGGCAAAGGCGGGACTCGCCGCAATCGCATCGAGCGGAAGCAGCGGAAGCAGCGGCGGCGGTTACGACGGCTACTCGTATTCGGGTGGTTATGGCGTAACGATGCCGCAGGGCGCAGGGCAGATGGAGCTATCCGGCACGGTCACGGTAAAGGGCCAAGACCTGCAAATCGCCCTTGACAACTACAACCGCAACAAAGGGAGGTAACAATGGCCTACGGACTGCTGCTATACAAAGAGATTGAGACCCCGCTGGGAAGCCAGCGGGTTGAGATTTATAAGGACGGCTACTCCGGCACGGCTATCGAGATCGCGGGCTTGCACGCCGACGGCATAACGATAAGCAAGGACAGCCAAAGCCTCACGCAACCGATTACCACGTCCGTGCTGACGCTGCGGCTCAGCGACTGCAATGAACTGGACTACTCGCAGTTCTTCACGCCCAACGCCACGCTGTACAAAGTCGTCTGGAAAACTATCAACGGCACGACCACGACGACGCGGTGGACGGGCTTCATCACGCCGGACTCGTACTCCGAAAACCTCGCCTATCGGGACACCCTCACGCTGACGGCGCGGGACAATCTCGGCCGTTTGAATGATTATGACTTCGATTTGACGCAGGGGCAGATGCTCAGCGTCCGTGCGATACTGACGGCGGCAATGACGAAGGCGGGCGTGGCTATGGGCCTCACGTTCACGACGGCGAAGGTAGCGACCAGCCCCGCCACGACGCTTGCGGTGGACGGCCTCGTAAATACTACCCTGCTGCAAGGTATGACGTGGCACGCGGCGGTCGAACTGCTGCTCACGGGCTTGGGGCTGACGCTGGCGTGGAACGACGGCAACGCCTTTGAGGTGCGGGACATTACGCAAGCCCCAGCGAACAACCAAAGCGCGTTTTTCATCAATAAATCCGGCTTCCGGCAGATTCGCCCCGCGTGGAAAAACCTCACGCTGGCGCAAGACTACGGGCTGCGGAGCAACTTCTACGAGGGGCAGTTCACGAAAGACCAGTGCGGCGACCAGCCCACGTTCACAATCCCGTCGTCGTCGAAGTGGGACTACGGCGGCACTATTGCCCTGCTGAACCCGTACAAGGGTACCGCCTATCCCTACGAGACGATATATCTTCCTATACAGGGCGGTGACGGTATGTCAAACCGCATCGTTTACGCATTTGCGACAAAACAAATCGCGCAGCCTATAAAAATCAGCTTCAACGCTAACAATACTGCGTGGATTTGGCAAGACCCCGCCGACGCTTACGGCTTTGTCGGAATCAGCGACCGCAGCTTGCTTGCAACCAAGCAGAGCGGGCAGACTTACCAAATGACTCGCTATTATATCCGTTTCCGTATCAACGTCTTTTGCAACGTGGGCGGCACGACTTATATCTTGCGGGACAAGTGGCAGGTATATGACGAAACGACGATAGAACAGCCGTACCTATACTTCGTCATGCCTGCCGTCTTGGACGAGTACGGGCAGATAGTGGCAGAGGATCAAGACAACGAAGTTTCCATCTACCTCGGCCAGTTGCCGGGCGACGGCATGGTAAGCGTAGTCTTTTATACTCCCGTTGTCCAAACAAAGGAAGGTGGCGATCCGGCCCCTATTGCACTTGCCACCCTGACATCCTCATCTTTTACGACACCCTACGCAAAGATTACCAACTTGACGATGTCGGTAGACGACGGAATCGGCGGGCGGCAGATGCGTGTGGCGGTCAATCCCGACCACAATATGAAGGGCGACCTATCGGTGTCGCTGGGACAGGTGCCGACGGGCAAAGGGAACACGCTGCTATACCTCGGCGGCCTATTCTACAACGATACATACTACACGCCGCTGACGGCCTTCGCAAAGGCCCAAAACGGGACGAATTACGACCTCTTGGAACTTGTGGGTCGGGAATACATAACGTACCAGAACGCGGCTTATAACGCCCTTTCCGGCACGATGAAGGCCGCTTCCTTGTTTCGCTTCGACAAGGGCATCACGTTTGACGGGAACGCCTACCGAATCGTGGGCGCAAGCCTCGCAATCCTGAGCAATACGCTGAGCGTGCAGCTGCTCCAGCAGGAGGCGAGTTTCGACACGGCAGCCCACGCGATTGAAGCGGTGGACGAAGAAGGAAGCGCACGGCCAGCGACGACGACGGGAAGCATCGCGCAGGGCGCGGGCTTCGATTCGGAGATACTGCGCCACCTCTCTCTGCTGGTGCTGAACGAGGGGCAGTCGGACGAGGAGACGATCATGGTCTGCGACATCACGTTTGCCAGCGAGAAGAACATCATCGCGGGCGGCGTAGGCTCCGGCGGCGACACCCCCGGCGGCGGTGGCAGCATCGCAACCCTCGCGGACGTGACGCTGACGAACCTCGCGGGCGGCGACATCCTAAAGTACAACGCCACATCGTCCCATTGGGAAAACACCCCGCTTGTCCTCTCGGCCCTGGCTGACGTGTCGCTGGGGAATCCCGGAAACGGGCAAGCCCTTGTGTATAGCTCCACGCTCGGAAAGTGGGTGCCGGGGACGGTGGCGAGCGGCGCAACGGTAGTAAGCGCAGACGCTACGATCGGGACGAGCCTCACGACGCTGGGAACTGTTGACGGCACGCCCATCAAGGCCAAGATCGCGTCATACCTGCTGGAGTCGGACTTCACGGCAGCGAACATCGTCTCCACCCTCGGAAATACCGCAGTCAACCGTGCGGCGGCAGACGAGAGCGGGAACAACATAAAATCGACATACGCCGTCGGCCTTTACGTCTATCAGGGCAATCTCTACCTCAAGTCCAAGAGCAACGAACTGTTGTCGGGCTACGTTGACGGCTCGGACATCGTTTCCGTAATCGGTAACAATGCCGTAGCCCGTGCTTCGGCAGATGCCAGCGGCAACACGATCGCCTCGCAAACGTGGGTGGGGAATCAGGGCTATCTCACAAGTTCGGCTATCAGCGACATGGCCACGCAGACGTGGGTAGGGCAGCAGGGCTACGTCACTTCGTCAGACCTTTCCGGCTACGCCACGCAGACATGGGTGGGAAATAACTACTGGAGTTACAGCGAAGCTGACGAACGCTTCGCCCATGCGCTGCAGGTGTCCGGCACAAGCCTATTGCTCAAGTCGGCAGCCAGCAGCAGCAACACGCTGTCCACGATAACGGGCTCCGACCTCGTAACCGTCATAGCCAACAATGCCGTAGCGAGGGCAACGGGGGACGAAAGCGGAAACAACATCAAGTCAACCTACGCCGCAGGGTTGTACGTTTACCAAAACAACCTATACCTAAAGAGCAAGAGCAACGAACTGCTGACGGCCTATGTGGACGGCTCCGACCTTGTGACGGTTATAGGCACGAATGCAGTCGCACGGGCTACGGCAGACGCAAGCGGCAACGCCTTTGCTACGTCGTATCTCCGCAAGGACATCGACGATACGATGAGCGGGAACCTCACGATCGGCACCACCAGCGCGAAAAAGACGCTGACGATTCGCGGCACGACGGGCGAGGCCCTTATCATCTACGGCAACAGCTACTACACGGAACTGTACTGCACGTCCGGCGGCTTGCAAATCTCCAACGATACGAAGGTGTATGGCAACTTCGTGGCGACTGGAAACGTGACGGCAGGTTCCGCGTCCGACCGTAGGCTCAAGAAGGACATCCGTTCTATCACGCCTATCGAGGCCGCAGACTTGCTTATGGTACTTAACCCGGTAATCTATCAATGGAACGACAAAGCCGCGAAATTGGGCGGTTTAAGGGGCGTTGCGAGGGGATTCCTTGCAGACGAATATCTCGACTTACTTCCCAACGCGGGACGCAAGATATGGGGCGAATATGACGCAATCGACTACGAGCAAGTCATACCGTACCTCGTAGCCGGGTGGCAGCAGCAGCACCTGCGCATCCGTGCGCTGGAGGGCGAAATCGAAGAACTGAGAAGGAGGCTCAGGGAGCATGGCATACAGTAGCGGAGTAATCACGCGCCCCGTAGTGCTGACACCGAGCGGCGGGGACATCGGCAGCGCGATAGGGCGTTCGAGCGGCGACCTCGGAGACCTCATCACAAACGGGAATATCAACCCGTGGGCGAAATACAAGCCCGTGCGATACGCCACGCAGAAGGATACGGGCGAGAGTTGCGCGTCCGGCCAGTCCCCGGACTACTGGCAAGCCAGCGACGGTCAATGCGGCTTCTCGATCCCGACGAACACGAACACCAGCAGCGGCCCCGGCACATCGTCAAGCGCATGGTACAAGCTGCTGAACTCGCAACTCATGTGGACGTACCTGCGTCCCAACGGTGCGCTCGCATCGCAGCCCTTCCGTCAGGACGATTTCGATGGATACTGGCACGGTGCGCCGCAGCCTATCTCCGGCCCCACGTCCGACAGCATCATGCTGACAAGTGACGGGAAGCTGAAGGTGCAGATCGGCAGCAGCCGTGGCAGTTCCAGGAGCATCCAACTGTCCGACCTTTCTATCAATAACACCTCGCTGGACAACTGGTATGTCGGCGTGCTGGTGTACTATTCAAATAGCCAATACACCTTCAAGACGGGAGGCCGCGTCAGCGACGGGGACTTTGAAGTCGAATTTATGAACATGACGGCCTACGGCGGGCGCACAGCGCAGATCGTGCCGTTCCTCGCGTCGGGGCCACTGTCGCAGGGGGTCAGCAGTAACGTGACCATCATATCGTGCAACGTGGCTCCGGCGAGCGTGGCGATACGGGTTTACAGCACCGGCATCCGCGTGGATTTGTCTGCGCAATGGGCCGACCAGTTCCACATCCGCGTGGCCTATACCTGCAACCTTATCAACGACACGGCTTCCTCTATCACGGTGTATGACATAGCGATCAAGCTATGGCGCAGCGACCAGCAGTCGCCGCTGGACACCGACACCGTCGCGTCAGCAGCCGTATCGTCCGGCGGCAGCAACGCCCTGACGGGGATATTGTTCGAGGATGGCACGTACAGCAGCAGCGCAACATACTACGTCACCGTCGAGTCGCGCAACAGCGTGGCGACCGGGCAGGTTACAGTAGATGAATATAGACCGTAAACAACCACGACAAGATATGAAAAACAAAGACATCATCACATTGTGCAACGGCGGTTTCCTTGCCGCTACAGCACACAGCCTTCCGGCTGAACAGTTCTACAAGTGGCACAAGTTCCGGCGGGCTATCGACCGCGCCAACCGAGCTATCGGCATGGAGCAGGGGGCCTTGCTGAGCGAGTGCGGCATCGACGTGAGCAAGATCAAGGAGACCGAGCCGGAGGCGATGTCCCGCTTCGAAAAGGCCAACGGTGCCCTGCTCGACGAAGAATCGACTATCCGCGTCAAGTCCCGAATCCCCTTCGAACTGTATAAGGGGGTTTATGACGAAAACCGCACGGATAAGGGCGACATCTTCGCAAACTGCGAGGTGGAGGCCATTCTGCTTGACAACTTATTTACCGAGCCGGAGGAGGGCGAAGGAAATGAATAACTGCGAAAACTGCATTGAAGGGCGGCCGCGGATTGGCCGCTTGGCTGGCGTGACGCGCACGATGCGTCTGGCTATCTTCGAAGGCGAGGGCGTGCCGGAGGGTACGCCGCAAGACCTCACGGGCCTTACGGTCGTAGTGCGCGTGCTGCATGACGGGACGGACGACATCTATGTGCCGGACTTCGTCGTTGAGGGCACGGATAACAACGTAATCAAATTCGCATGGCCCGCCACACGTCAGGCCGTCGGAAACTACACGATTGACGTGACGCTGACGGACGGGAGCGACAACGTGAACCGCGTGGACTGGCACGGCCCCACGGGCATCCGTCTTGTGGAACATTCGTATCAGGTCTATGGGGACGACGCTACGGGCGCGGAGTCCAGTGAGGCCGTCGGGCTTGTCGGGTATTATACGACCAACGGCGTAGGCATGAGTGCCTTCGACGAATGGTGCGGCTCCGACGAATCGGCGGGCTATCCGCAGACGGTGGCGGGCTTCATGGAATACCTGCAGCAGCCAGCGACCGACGCGGCAGCTTCCGCTACGGCAACGATGACCGAAATCCAGAGCCGCGCTGACGAAGACCACCGCGTGGCCGTCGCAGACCACGGCACCGCCGGGAGCGACCACGCCCAAGCGGGGAACGACCATACCCGCGCCGAAGGAGACCACACGACTGCCGCCGACGACCACCGCATAGCTGCCGCCGACCATTCCACCGCCGGAGATGACCACACCCTTGCTGCGGCTGACCACGTTACCGCAGCGGCAGACCATGTGACGGCTGGCAACGATCACACACGCGCCGAGAGCGACCACGGAACTGCCGCCAGCGATCACACGCAAGCAGGGCAAGACCATACGCGGGCGAACACCGACCACGGCACGGCAGCTTCCGACCACACAACGGCTGGCTCAGACCATACGAGAGCGGAGAGCGACCACGGCATAGCAGCGGCAGACCATACGACTGCGGGCACCGACCACTCGACTGCGGCGGGCGACCATACGACGGCAGTTGCCGACCACGGCATCGCGGCGGCGGATCACACGCAAGCCGTGGCCGACCATGCCGTGATGAGCGGCTATGACACGCGGCTGACGAATGTCGAAACGGATGTTACTCAGTTGGGCCAAGAAGTCGACGAAAAGACCGTATCACTTATCACTCCGGATGCAACGTATAACAATGCGGGACTGCTTAAAGCGTCGGGGTTCACTATAACGACATCAGGTGCTGTCGTCAATGAATATAAGTTGCCCGAATCAGGCTTCATATATGCAAGCGGACGACAAGTAACGAATGATACAAGAACTGCGATAGCCTATTATGATGAAGGCGGTGAATTTCTGGGGAGCGAAAAAGATGGAGGCGTGTCCAGTGCGGTGAACTTTGTTCGATACAAATTGACTATACCTACCGGGGCGGTTACAGTGAGAGTCGTCGGTAGCGGGAATGCTCAATTACCAGAACTTTATGCCTTTGCCGGAGATATTGCCAGCGACGCTTACGACGCGGAGCAGGTGGTTGCAGGCGAGGAGGTTGAGATTGTCGACTTGTTAAAAGAGCAGCAGGAAACTGGTTACATCAACTCGAGTTCAAAGTGGGTAGGTAGCGGGAAATGTGTATTGATTGACTTGTCGGGTGTGCAAGAAGTACGGGTGGACACTGCCTATCTTGATGGGAACGGTATTATTGCTTTTCTACAGTCCGATACGATTGTTGCTGGCGAAACTGCCGTTTTCACGATAGCGGCTGCGTCAAGGATAACACTTACTGAATCAAGAAAGACATACATCTTTCGACGCCCGGGCGAAGCTCGTTTTCTGTACGTGCAGACGGCCAGTAGCACCGGAACCGATATTCGCTCACGATATGCTCAAGTGGGCTTGATTCGGCGCAAGCCCGTCAGTTTTACAGAGAGGACGATTACGCCGGAAATTGAAATCGGGGATATGTCCACTTCGGGGATGGATACGGTCGCAAGTTTCGATGGATATAAATACTGGAGGTCGAGCCGATATGCCAAAGTAGATTCGTCACTTGATACAATCAATATATCAGTACAAACCGATGGAGACGTAGTGCGGTTATACTACTATGATAGCCAATTTAACTTCATTAATTTCCACAATTTGTCGGTATCGGAATCTATGGTGGATTCCATTCCTGCCGGAACTCAATATATACGGTTCAGAGTATCCGATACGCAAGGTGCAGGTATCTCACGGCCCATTATATCGCTTTCTGGGTGTTTTGCGGAGGATTGGGACATCTTCTTAGAACGGCCTTCTACCGGGTCGATGTCCATCCTTGTCCCCGTCTTAATAAGTAGCCCGAACACTGATGATGCTGACACATCGACGCTGCAAGATGTCCAGACGTTGCTATCGGATACTGGAGTTCTGGCGTTGCCGGAGATGTATTCGACAGATGGTGAGCCGACTCGGTTGATTATTTATTGCCACGGAGCCGGAGTAAATTATGCCATTGGGACGGGGACGTTTCCCTCCACCGATCTCAAACCGGAGTATTGGCTTGCTGAGGGCTATGCGGTGATGGACGTAGAAGGCAATCCTTACAATGATGTAGACGAACACGTTTATATCCCTGCGGCTCGGCAGAGTTACATTGCTGCATACAATTATGTCATTCGCAAATATAATATCCGGAGGGATGGTATATTGCTTGGTGGTCGCAGTATGGGTGGAGGTATGTGCTTTGACCTGCTATGTTCGCCGATACCGATTATTGCTGCTTGCCCGGTAGTCCCCGCTATCAATACGATGTGGTGGTGGGAGTATATGAACGCATCGCGCCGTCAGTTTGTGGCGGAGAAAATGGGCTTTGTTGGAACTGCTCCGACGTGGACAACTGGCTCGCCAATGAGCGCAGACGAATGGCAATATCTGCAAGACAATTATGACAAGTTCATCAAGTATTCTCCCTTCTTCGCCGTAATGGCAGATACGCCCACAAAAGAAGAAATCTTTTCTATCGGAAACACGGCGGCTTCATCCGCCAATCAAACCGAGACTGAACTGTATGCGCATCGACACATAAAGGTGAAAGCACCGGTGAAGATGTTTGCCGTACTGGATGACTCCACGGTCAAGAATAGCAGGAACTGCGCTCTTGTTTATCGGATGCTTCTCAATGCAGGCCAGATCGCCGAGATGCGCTGGTTCCAAACGGGCGGTCACCATTATGAATTGGCAAGTCAAAACCTGTTATCGAGTTACACTACGCAATATGGAGAAACATTGGCTGATGTCCCGATTACTTATGTAGAGATGCTCGCTTTTTGGCGCAGATATGAGCAGGTAAACCCCTAACTGACTGAGATAATTATGACAACTCTCGCAGTAACGGCAGCCATCGCCAGCCTTGCGATTTTTGCGGGCTGGCTTGCCCTGTCGATTCACAAGTTCGGCTGGTTGGGTTCTTACTCGGCCTATGCCGCCAAGTGGACGGAGTTTTTGTACATCGACAGTACGACGCACGCATGGGGCATCGTGACAATGGTCGTGGCGTTTCTGCTGGTCTATCCTATGCTTGCTATGGGCGACGAAAGCCCGTTGCAGTTCCTCGGCTTTTTCGCCCCGGTGTACTTGGGTGTCGTAGCCCTCACGCCGGAGTGGGAGACGAAGCGCAGGCAGAAGATTGTCCACTTTGTCGGCACGGCACTTTGCGCCACGGCGACGGTGTTATGGCTCGTACTTGCGCTCCGGCTATGGTATTACCTTGCCATATCCTTCGTCGTGATGTGGACGGCTGCGTGGGTTACGAAGACCGTAAAAACGTCCTACGTCCTATGGCTGGAGTTGACATTATTTGCTGCCGTCTATGCGGCGATATTGACATAAATAAAACCGACTATGGAAGAACTGAACACCATGCCGATGTGGGTAAACGTATTCATCGGAATCGTGGCCGCCCTCGGCGGCTGGGAGGCTATCAAATACTTGCTCAGCCTGCGGGCGAACCGCCGCAAGGACAAGGCGCAGGCGAAGCAAGAGGAGGCGACCGCCGGGCAGCAGGACGCAGACCTGCGGCAGAAGGAACTCGACTTGCTGAACCAGATCGTAGAGACGACGAAGCAGCAGTACGGCGAACTGAAGCAACGGTACGATGAGCTGCTTGTCGAGCGCAAAGCTGACCGTCAGGAGATGGATATGCTGCGCAAGGAGGTGGCCGAATTGAAACTGGCCCTCGCCGAGCAAGAGCGCAAGACCAGCGGCTTGCAGCGTGCCTTTACGGAGAGCGAGACGCGGCGCATCGAAGCCGAGCGTTATTTCTGCGCTTTCGAAAGCTGCACGAAGCGGCAGCCGCCTTTCGGGACATACGTCAAGGACGGAGTGGACGGCGCGGCTGCGCCGCAGCCCGTGCGTGACGCGAAGGGACGGTTCACGAAAAAGGAGGGCTGAGCATGGCATCGTTTGACAAGTACGCCCCGAAGCTGAAACAATGGGAAGGGGGCTTCGGGAACCACCCCGCCGACACGGGGCGCGAGACGATGTGCGGCGTGACGCTTGCGACCTTCCGGCAGTATTTCGGAGCGGACAAGACGGTGGCCGACTTGCGGGCCATGACCGAAGCACAATGGCGCACGATCATGAAGGGCGGTTTTTGGGATCGTTGCTGGGCCGACCAGATACGCAACCAGAGCGTGGCGGAGCTTATCGTGGACTGGTGCGTCAATAGCGGCACGGGGATGCTCAAGCGCGTGCAGGCTATTGTTGGCGTAGCCCAAGACGGCATCATGGGGCCTAAGACGCTGGCGGCTATCAATGCGGCGCGGGCGCAGCTTCTGCACTTCAAGATCAAGGCGGCAAGGGCCGCGTACTACGAGAGCATCGTCCTTGGCAGGCCGTCGAACATCGTCTTTTACGACGGGTGGATGAATCGCCTCTGCTCGTTCATCTACCGATGAAGCCCGTCCACTACATAGCCATAGGGTGCGTCCTTGCGTCGCTTCTGGCCTGCGCCTTTGCGCTTGGCCGCGTAACGGCCAAAATCAGCCCCGTAGAGACGATAATACGCGACACGGTTGTAGTTACCCGCATCGACACGATAACCCGCGAGAAGCCCGTCTATTATGCCCGTAAAGTAGTCGATACGCTGCGGCTGGTGGTGCGTGATACCGTCCGGCAGCAGGACACGCTCTACATGGCCGTAGGGCGTGAGCAGCGGGCCTATCGAGACACGTCCTACGAGGCGTGGGTCTCCGGCGTGCAGCCTGCCCTGGACAGCATCCGCATCTATGCCCCGGTTCGGTGTGTTACGGTCACGGAGCGGGTGCCCGTCAAGGTGCGGAGCCGCTGGGGGCTGGGCGTGTCGGCAGGCTACGGCGCGACGATGCAGGCAGACAAGACGGTCGCCCTCTCGCCGTTCATCGGCATTGGAATACAATACAACTTTCTATCATGGTAAAGCAGAGAATCTTGGTCGTCATCCCGTGGCTCCCCGAAGCGGGGCAGGGCAGGGAACTGGAATACGCCGTGGCCGGATGGCGGCGGCACTTCAAGGAGCAGTTTGACATCGTCGTCGTGGGCGACGGAGTGACGGGCCGCGTGCCCGAAGGGTGCATCCCCATCGAGTCGCCACGCGTCGCTGAGAAGGCGGGACACTACCGCCAGCACCTCGACTACGTTAGTTGCTTCCGCAAGGTGCGCGAAGCGTTCCCCAAGACGAAAGGGTACATCCGCGTGGCCGACGACTGCTACGCCGTCCGTGACTTCGACCTGCAAGACGTGCTGACGCGAAAGTGCATCGGCGAGATAGGCAAGTCTCCTATCGTTATTCCCGGCACATGGCAAGGCGACCAGCAGCGGACACGGCGGCGGTTGCTTGAAGATGGATACCCCGTGCATAACTATACCACCCACTTGCCGCAGTATTTTGAGTGGCGCAAGATGGAAGCCTTGTGGGAGCGGTACGGCATGGACACTACCAGCTACGTCGATGAACTGCTCTACTACAACATCTACGAAGGCGACCGCGTAGCGATCAACGTCCACACGGAGGAGCAGCCGTACAAGTGCGGGGTGTATAGGAGCAATCCGAGGATCGACTACATCGAGCGGTGCATCGGACAGCGGATATGGATAACCAACTCGCCGGAGGGCTGGGTTCCTCAGTTGGACAGCATCCTGAGGAAATACTACTTCGGCGAGGGGGACTGGGTGTTCACGAACCTGCACGAGTAGGCGTTACGCGGTAACACGCGACATTACGCGGCTGCCCTTTTCGGGGCGGCCTATTTTTTTGCTCAAAACACTAAAAAAATTTGTAAAAAATTTGTAAATACAAAAAATGTTTGTAACTTTGCAATGTAAAACAAAAACGAACCATCCACCACTTAGCACACCACCACAATGAAAGCAACCGCAACCCCCTCCGTCAGTTTCAAAGTAAACAAGTTCTATTATATGCGTAGCCTCTGCGACTACGAATGTATGTGGATTTACAAAGTAATCGCCCGCACCGCCAGCACGGTCACGATTCAGGACATCAACACGAAGGAAACGATGCGCCGCCGCATCTTCCTCGCCCCATTCTCCAACGAGGAAAGCGTCAAGCCGTTTGGCAGTTATTCGATGTCTCCTTCCCTTTCAGCAGACCGAACCACCTCTATTATCAGCAAGTAACAAACCCACGGGGGCGGGCAACCGCCCCTTATAAAACCACACCTATATTATGAAAGCAAAAAGCACTTTTCTTAGAAGTATTTATGCCCAGCGCGATGAATTGAACCAAACAATCTGCCCGCACATTGCCGCGATCATCCGCGCAACGATTGGGGATAATGTTTATTTTGTCCTAAACACCTGCTGCACGCAATGGGAAGGCGATGATGATAAGGAAGACGAGATGAGTGTCGTTGAGGGTGTATTCCTACGCTTTGACGATGCCGTTGATTATATCCGTCACTTCAAGAAAAACACAGACGATATTAACGCGATGGATGGCGTACCGCAGACTGGCGAGATATTAATTGATGGGCTTACGGTTCGATATTCATACAAAGAGAGAAGTAGGGTATATGACGATGAAACGCCAGCGTATGAGGTCGGCTTATTGACGGTCGAAGACGCTCCGTTCTGCCCGCGCTTCTGGGAAGAATAATTAACCACCTTAATTAATACACGCACGCGATATGGCGACGATTCAGCAATACTCGAAAGAAATGTACGACTTGATGGACTTCTTTGAAAGGAATGCCAACAAACTGACCTACGGCTTGAGATTTGACAAGGAGGACAAGCAGATGTGGACGAAAGCCGTATACTACCAAAGCGGGGAAGTGAACATCCTTTTCCGCAGCTATATGATAGGTTACATCTTCGGCAAATCAACCCAGCGGGACAACATCTTGACGCAGATCGAAACGATGCGCGGCCAAGACCAAGACCTCAACCTTGCCGCGCAATGCGGCTACAATATCGCTCTCGACAAGGTAGAGGAGGGCCTTGCCAAATGAAAATCCCGTTTGACCTTTCCGAGTGGGTAAAGGACAAAACCCGCAAAGTCGTTGACGAGAACGGAACGGAGGTCGAAATCGTCCCGATCCAGATTGCCCCGCAGTTCTACCCATTCTTGCCGAAGGACATCGACCCGACGACCTGCTGCACCTACCACCTGCACAGCCCTGGCAGCGATGCCTTTCCCGTCCTCGGTGCTGGCGTACATCATAACCTTTTTATCATTGAGCCTTGACGAATAACGAAAAATGATTACCTTTGCACTCGGATAGGTTTTTCCTTTCCGTTGTGTTGAATTGAGGCTCCGGCAGACGTGTCGGGGCCTCTGCTTTTTCGCGGTAGTCGTTCAACTGTTGTTCAAAAAGGGCCAAAGGAATTGTCTTGCTGACATCGGCAAAACAATACAACTCGCAGATATACAACAATTCACAAGGGCCACAACCTTGTCGGAAGTGGCCCCTGCTACTAACCTAAACTTATGGTCGCTCCGAATCGGCCCCGCAGGGCCGTATGGCCGCGAAATGCGCGTCCCGCTGGCGTTACGCCTCGCAATTATCGCCATATATTGCGAAATCTTTTCTATTTTTGTCGTTCAAAAGTTGTTCAAAAATTAACACAACGGAACGATGATTACCTTCAAGCCAGTCGTCCACGCGCACCGCAGGCGCAGGGACGGCACATATCCCGTCACGATCCGCGTGACCTTCGGCCGCAAGTGCCGCTACCTTCCGACTACGATAACGGCGAAGGCCGGAGACATGACGCGGTCGCTCAAGATCAAGAACCCCGACATCATAGCCCGGACGAACACGCTCTGCGACCGACTCCGTGCGGAAGCCGCCAGCCTCAACCCTTTCGAACTGGAGGGCAAGGACGTGGACTGGGTGGTGGCACGTCTCCGCGATGCGCTGCGCACGCAGGACTTCCGGCTTGACTTCTTTGAATGGGCTGACGAATATCTCAAGACAAAGAGCGAAGGGAACCGCACGAAGTACGAGACCGCGCTGCGCTCCTTTGAGCGGTACGTCGGCAAGCGGTCGCTGGATATAAACGACATCACGCACGCGATGCTGGTAGGCTTTGCCGAGGCGTGTGACACGGGGCCGAAGCTGGCATGGTCGTACAAGCGCGGCATCATAACGAGCAGCAGGCCCCGGACGGGGCCTATCTCTCCGCAGTACCTTTCGCGCCTCTCCCACATATTCGATGCGGCAAAGGACAAGTATAATGACGAGGACGGGGGCGCGGTAGTCATTCCCCGCAGTCCGTTCCGCAAGCTGAACATGACACCCCCGACACCCACGACCGGGCAGAAGCCGCTCCCCGTTGAGGTGGTGCAGGCCATGATCGACGACCGCAGCAGCAGCCCTGCCGTCCGGCGGTCGCTTGATGTTTTCATTATAGGATTCGCGCTGATGGGGGCCAATATCGCCGACCTTTGGGAAGCCGTGCCGCCCAGGGGCGAATGGTGGGCATATAATCGCCGCAAGACGCGAAACCGCCGTGCGGACAAGGCAAGTATCCGCTGCAAGATACCAACGGAAATAGGGCCGTTTCTGGCCCGTCTGGGGGCTGGCAGTTCTGCGGCATGGTGGCTTCCCGTTCTGAGGGCCTGCGGGCGTACTGCGGCTATCGCGGGGCAGAACGTAAACCGCAACCTGCGGACGTGGTGTTCGGCGCATAACGTCGAGCCGTTCACGTTCTACGCGGGCCGTCACACTTGGGCGACGCTGGCGCGGAGGGTAGGAGTCGAAAAGGCTACCGTTGACGAAGGGCTGGGCCATGTCGGGGACTTCCGTATCACGGACATCTACGCCGAGCGTGACTGGGAGAGGATCGCGGAGGCAAACCAGCGTGTTTTGTCTTTGTTCCGCTGGTCGTAAATTGCGACGTTAAATTGCTGAAAATCAAGGGGGTAATAAACCGCATTTTATCTATATATATTACGCAATTGATTCTCAGTAAAATACAAGATAAAAAAGAGGGCCGCAGTTGCGCGGCCCTTTCTTATTCTATGCGGATAAGCAGCCCGGAGATGCGGTACAAAGTAGGTGCGCCGCTTTCCGATCGCTGAGCGGTTATTTCAAGGTTGCTTATTCCATTGGCACTACGCGCCCGTGCTTCAACTACGGCCATTTCCAGAAGTTCGCTTCCGTCAATCCTTTCAAAAGTCCATACGCCGTAATTACTTGAATAGTTACCGCTTTGATTCTTTTCGTTTGTGTGCATAATTGCCGGGTGTACTTCAATAAGAAGATCGCCAAGTGCCTTGTGTGGCATAGCGCAAGGGTTCGGACTAATCCACATATCCGGGTATGCCGTATAATCCGCATACGATACCTCAGTTCTGCGTTCCCGCGTCAGGGAAGTGCCGCACGATGCCGCCACCAGCAGCACCGCGAGCAAAATTGTAAACCGTTTCATTTTTGTAACACTTTTGTTATACAATAGACATTATTAGCAGCACGCGATACCATGCGCGGATGTGCTGGCACTCCACGTCAAAGGGCTGGTATTCCGGCGAGGGGTTGAGGCTCCAGCAGGTAACGCAGTCCGGCCGCTCCGACTTCCGCACTTGCTTCAAGATTGCCCCGTTTACGGTGTCGAGCAGATAGACGCGGCCCCACTCGATGAAGGCCGTTTCGTTGATTCGCTGGCAGATGATCTTCGCCCCGCTGGGGTAGGCCGGGGCCATACTGTCGCCCGTGACTTGTATGGCGAATGATGCGCCGCGCACGGGGGAGACGACCATTTCGCAGTCGTTGTCGCTGACCGCGTCCGCGAACTCCGTGAGGCTACCCGCGTGTGCTTCGACGGGGATCAAAGGAACGCGGAAAGCAGGCGACGGCTCTTGCTCTGGCTTTCCTTCAAGGATAACCTTCTCTATCCTTGAAATCATTTTCTCCGTCAGATATTTTTCGTTTCCGTTAAACGCCGCCGAAAGGTTCGTGTAGTGTATGCCGGTCAACTCGGCAAATTCCTTTCTATTCATTACCAACCCGGAAGCAATCGCTTCCCGATAAAGTTGGTGTAATTGGTCTTTTTTATCCATAGACTAAAAAATTTTACAAAAATTTTGGTAGTACAAAAAAATTTAGTAATTTTGCGGTGTAATCGGATGCCCCACTAAGAAAGGCACCACAAAAATACAAAGAAAATGAGTAAATTCTCAGCAAGAGCGCAAGTTGAACAAATGGAAGTCGGGCAAGTTCTCGAATTTGCCACGACCGACCTTGCTATGTCTTCGCTCTCTTACTACGCAAGCCGCATCAGCAAGAAGCTCGGACGCAAGTATATGTGCCGGACGAATCGTGAACGCGGTATCTCAACAATCTGGAGGGTGGCATAATGGACGCGCGTAGAATGATCGAGGCATGGGTAGCGGTAGGCGCAGCGGAAGGGCTGCGGCTGGCTGGCGTGACCGCCGGGGAAATCTCCGAGCGGCAGGCCCGCAAGACCTACGGCAAGTGGTTCGCTGACGAAGTGGCCGCAGGCCGCATCCGTCCTATCCGCATAGGCACGGGCAAGACCAGCACGAAGCACTATCGCCTGACGGACATTCTCACGCGCAAAGCCGAATGTTACACTCCCGCAGAACTCCTTTACAAGTAATCAACACAACATTAACACAACGGAACAATGAAAAAGAAAATCAATCCCCTCGGCATCATGCTTGCCGCTGGCGCGGCCCTCTGCCTCGCCGGAATTATTTGCGGACACCCGCAGCACTTCTTTGGCTTCCTCACCCTCGGCGGGCTCTCCTACGCCCTGCTGACCGAGCAGCCGGACGACAATCGAAACCTTATTCACTAAATCAATTCAATTACCAATCTAAAATCTACCACAATGGAAAAGAAAGATTACGAAGCAATCGGTCGCATCTACTGCGACATCGTCGAACTCCAGAAAGTCGCAAGGGCGAATGACCTCTACATCGGCGGCGGCCTTGATAAAGAAGGCGACTTCTACGTGACGCTCTACGACAAGGATATTGACAAACTCTTTTACTCGACGCCAATTCTCAAAGTGACAGCGGAGAATTTCGACGCAATCCGAGCCGCTTTGAACACAGTCAAGGGATTTATCGCAGGGTGGGTAAAAGCCCGCGAAATTGCCGCATTAGCCGCGCTGCCGGAGGTCGAGTTCGATCCCGACGCGGAGGCAGCAAAGAAGGAAACCGTAGCGGTGGAGGCATAGGCTATGGCACAGGAAAGCACCTTCGCAATCCTCAACGCGATCAACTGCAACGAACACGTCGAAAGGAAAGGTAAGAGCAATCTTACCTACCTTTCCTGGGCGTGGGCTTGGCAGATTGCCAAGACGAAGTTCCCCGAAGCGACCTATCGGATTTATGAGAACGCCGACGGTTGGTGTTACTTTACCGACGGCCGGACATGCTGGGTAAAGACGGGCGTGACGATTGGCGGCATCGAGCATATCGAGTACCTGCCCGTCATGGACTACAATAACGCATCAATCCCCGTCCAGAAGGTCACAAGTTTCGACGTAAACAAAGCGATCCAGCGCAGCCTCACGAAGGCGATTGCGCGGCACGGCCTCGGTCTCTACATCTACGCAGGGGAAGACTTGCCGGACGCAGCGGACGACGACACCCGTGCAAAGGTCAACGCCGAAATCGAGAAGGAAGCGGCAAAGAAGCCCGTCGATCCGAACCTGCTGCCGGGCGGCGTGCGCTTTCTCCATGCGGTCGAGATGTACGCGCAGGGCATGCCCGTAGGTCGCAAGACGGCCCGCGAGGTCTGGGCCAACAATATCAAGGCTACGCCGGAACAGCTTGCCTACTTCGACGAAGCCGTGCGCAACTACAAAATCAATAACAATCTTTTATAAATCAACACAATGGAACTGACACTTTATCAAATCACTGAGGAGCAGCGCAACATCGAGTCGCTGCTGGAATCCACCGGGGGCGAGATCACTCCCGAAATCGAGGAACTGCTGGCCGTCAACGAGGGCAACTTTATTCAAAAGAGCCGCGACTACGGCTTTGCTATCCTTCGTTACAAGGCTATGATAAACGCCGTAAAAGCCGAAAAGGACAGGCTTGACGGTATCAAGAAATACTGTGAGAACGCCGTGGCCCGTATGGAGGAACGGCTCGTCGGAGCGATGCAGACATTCGGGAAGCCGAAGGTGGAACTCGACACGATAAAGCTGAGCCTGCGCAGGTCGGAGCGCGTTGTCATTGATGACGAGGCGAAAGTCCCAGCGGACTGCATCAAGGTAACGACGACCGTAAACAAGACCGACCTCAAGGCCCACATCAAGGCGGGCGAGGATTGCGGCGCACACCTTGAAGAAAACCAATCTTTACAAATCAAGTAAAATGGATATTATTCATCACTTCTACGTAGCGCACGCCACGAAGTACGGCGTAGAGGAAGCGATACTGCTACACGATATTATCTACTGGATTCGGAAGAACGCCGCAAATGGTAAGCACTTCCACGACGGCAGATACTGGACGTATAACTCGGCAGCCGCTTTCGCTGAGTTGCACCCGTATTGGCGAGATAAAAACGGACGCACCGACAAGGTGCAGCGTATTATCAATTCGCTCGTCAAGCAAGGGGCAATTATCAAAGGCAATTACAACCAAATTGCTTACGACCGCACTTTGTGGTATGCGCTGAGTGATGAACTCGCGGATTGCATTTTTCAAAATCAAGAAATCGAAAACGCAAATCTGCGTAATGGAAAATGCGAAAACGCGGAACCAATACAAGATAATAAAACAAATATATCTACAAATAATAAACATAATATAAGCGCACCCGCGTTTGACTTCAAAAAAGCCTTGATAGATTTGGGGATTAGTGAGCAGACGGCAGCCGACTGGATAGCGGTACGGAAGAACGCCAAAGCCACGAACACGCAGACCGCCTTCAACGCCCTAAAAACCCAAATCGAAAAGATTGTCCGGCGGTACGACGTGACCGCCGAGCAGGTGGCGGCATTTGCCGTCGGCAAGGACTGGAAAGGGATCAGCGCAGAGTGGGACGCGGTAAAAACTATCAAAAATGCAATCGCTGGCGCAAATAATAGGGCAGATGAAGAACTCCCGTTCTAACAGCCCGTGGCCTATCCTTACGGAATCGCCGGAAATCGTGCGCGAAACCCTCGCGGCTTTCGTAATTCGGAGGGTGACGGATCGCGGCAGGGTGCCGGACATCGAAGCGGCAAAGACGGGCATCGAGAAAGCGGCACGCTGGCTGACGACACCCGGCAAGCCGTGGCTATTCCTCAGCGGCAACGTAGGGACGGGAAAATCGACGCTTATGTGGGCTATCATGCAGACGCTGCGCTACCACGATGTTTCGTGCAGTATGTTCCGCGCCTCGGACTTCCCGGTTCTGTTTTTCGAAAACATCGAGCAGACCGAGCGGCAAATCATGCAGGGGCATTGGTGCCATGTGCTGCTGCTCGACGACATAGGCGTGGATTCCGTCGAATACAAGGAGTACGGCAACATTATCCGTCCCTTCGTCAAGATTATCGAAGAACGGTACAACCGCCAGTTGCCGCTGGTCGTATCCACGAATCTCTCGGGCGAAGAAATCCGCACGACCTATGGGGAGCGCACTATCGACCGCATCAAGGAGCTGGCGGTCGGTATCAAGTACAAAGGAGAATCATTTAGAAAATAAAAAGCTATGACAAAAATCAAAATCGAAATCAAGAACCGATGGACGGGCTCCGTGCTCTTTGAGTACGAGAAGGAAGACAACACGATCAAGGATACCCTGCTTGCGGCCATAAAGAGCGGCGCAGACCTCCGCGGCGCAGACCTCCGCGGCGCATACCTCCGCTGCGCATACCTCAGCGGCGCATACCTCAGCGGCGCATACCTCAGCGGCGCATACCTCCGCGGCGCAGACCTCCGCGGCGCAGACCTCCGCGGCGCATACCTCCGCGGCGCATACCTCCGCGGCGCATACCTCAGCGGCGCATACCTCAGCGGCGCAGACCTCAGCGGCGCATACCTCAGCGGCGCAGACCTCCGCTGCGCAGACCTCCGCGGCGCATACCTCAGCGGCGCAGACCTCCGCGGCGCATACCTCAGCGGCGCAGACCTCCGCGGCGCAAACGACATTCCTTATCTACCTTTCGCGTGTCCTTCGGACGGCGCATTTGTCGGGTGGAAAAAGGTAAACGGCAAGCTGGTCAAGCTGCTGATCCCGGAAGATGCGCGGCGTTGCTCGGCTACCTCGCAGAAATGCCGCTGCGACAAGGCGCAGGTGCTGGCCATCACGGACTGTGACGGCAGCAACCCGATCGACGAAATCCTCAACGCCTCGCAGAAAATAGACCTGCTCTACAAGGTCGGCGAGACGGTGTACCCCGACAGTTTCGACGAGAACCGCTGGAACGAGTGCAGCAACGGCATCCACTTCTTCATTAACAAACAAGACGCTATCAACTATTAATCAACACAACAAGCTATGAACAAAGTCATTTTGATTGGGCGGGTCGGCAAAGACCCCGAAGCAGGAACGACGACAGGCGGCACGCAGGTCGCCAAGTTTACGCTCGCCACGAGCGAAAAGTACAAAGACAAGGAACTGACGGAATGGCACACCATCCGATGCTGGCGCAGCACCGCCGACTTCGTCGGAAAGTATTGCCCGAAGGGTTCGCTGGTAGCCGTCGAAGGGAAACTCCGCACGGAAACGTGGGAGGGGCGTGACGGCAGCAAGCGCAACCAGGTAATCATCGAAGCCGACGAGGTCAAGCTGCTGGCGCGGAAGAACGAGGGGAAGCCGATGCAGACCGAGCAGCCGCAGCAGGGCGGCGAATACAACTATAATGAGCCGGAGCCGGACGAGGGTGACCTCCCTTTTAACCGCCGACCTCGGTATAGTCGATAAACTGCCAATGTTATGAAAGCAAAAGAACTACGCGACATCGCAGCACGGCTGAATCGCTGGGCCGACGAACTGGACGGGATCAAGACCGACGGGGGCGGCATCAAAGTGACGCTGCCGCAGCCCGACCTCTTTTCGCAGATGGGCCTCACGACCAACGACACGATGGATCAAGTCGATGATCTTGTCGCCAGCGTACACCCGGACGCGAAGCCGGAAACGGCGAAGCGCATCTACAAGCGTGTCGGATGCAGGATGCGGGACGAGGCGATCGTCGCGGCCAACAAGGTAGGACGGGCGCAGGGCTACTGCCAGAGGAGCGACATCGAGCGCAGCCTGCGACGGACGAACCCAGAGCGCAGCCGCGAGGAAATCCGCGAGGCGGTGAACGAAGCAGTCGCCGAACTCGGCCTGACCTGCATCGTATACAACTCGTACCGCTTCTACCGCAAGGCAGACCGTAGGCGGATCATTGAAACGGCTATTAAATGTTTTTAACTATCTGAAAAGATTATGAGCATCAAATCATACAAGGGCTTCGACAAGGACTTGAAGTGCCGGGGCTTCCAATACGAGGTCGGAAAGACCTACGAGATGCCGAAAGGCGAAGAAATTAAAGTGTGCGCAAGCGGTTTCCATGCTTGTGAGAACCCGTTTGACGTGCTGGATCACTACCCGATGTTTGACCGAAGTGGTAATGAAAGCCGCTACTGCGAGGTTGAGCAAGATGGAAAAATTGATAAAGAATCTGACGGGACGAAAGTCTGCTCATCCAAGATTATCGTAAAGGCGGAGATTGGCTTGAAGGGGTTGATTAATGCCGCCGTTGAATGGATCAAAGAAGTAACGAGAGTGGGCAAGGTTGACGCGGAAGGATCGTTGAATGATAATGGCGGCAACTCCGCGCAGATAGGCAGCAGCGGCGACTACGCGCAGATAGGCAGCAGCGGCGACTACGCGAAGATAGGCAGCAGCGGCGACTACGCGAAGATAGGCAGCAGCGGCTACTCCGCGAAGATAGGCAGCAGCGGCTACTCCGCGAAGATAGGCAGCAGCGGCTACTACGCGAAGATAGGCAGCAGCGGCTACTCCGCGAAGATAGGCAGCAGCGGCTACTACGCGAAGATAGGCAGCAGCGGCGACTACGCGCAGATAGGCAGCAGCGGCGACTCCGCGCAGATAGGCAGCAGCGGCGACTCCGCGAAGATAGTTTCGTCTGGGGAAGATTCCGTCATTTGCTGCGCCGGACACGGCTCGAAGGTCAAAGCCAAGCTCGGTTCGTGGATCACGCTTGCGGAGTGGCGATACGATGATGATAAAAAACGTGCCGTCCCGGTTACCGTCAAGACCATACAGATCGACGGCGAGACTTATTTGCCGGACACCTGGTATATACTGAAGGACGGGAAAATCGTGGAAGTTTAATGAAAACCGAAGGAAAGGCCCGGCTCTCTTGCGTAGTTGAACCGACAAGCCAACGAAGCGTGATGTGATGTGTATATACGGGGCCGGGCCGATTTCCTTTCACAAAAAAAATCAACACACCAACAATGAAACGAATTACCACACTCGCCGCGCTGCTGCTGATGCTTGCCGCCTGCGCGGAAAAAGAAGAACTCGTCACGGTACGCTTCGACCTCAATGGCGTACAAACGGGAGCAATCACGAAAGCCTCGACCAGCGCAGTAGGCGACGCGATCGCCGCAACCGCTACGACCGAGCCACCGACGCTGACGCTGCAATCGACGACCGTGGCGGCACGCACATACACCGTCCTCGCAGGGCAGGAGGCGCAGGTCGCCATCGACCGCTACACCGTGACCGCGAACCATAGGCCCTCGTCCCTGGGGAACTGCCTCATCGGGGAGGTATACGCGACTCCCGCATACACGATCAACGAGGCCGTGACCGTTGACGGGAGCCGCGACAGCTTCACGCTGACGGCCATCTATTCGTGCTTCGCCCTCGTCATAGACCACGACGTGACGGCGCAGTATGCCGTCCTTCGTGACGACGTATTCAACGCCTTCTCGCAGTATGACCGGGAGGCTGGCGTTGAGGTGCGCTATGTCGTGCCGAACAACAGCGTATTTATGACGGGCAACACGACGCTGCGGGCCACGCCCGTGGATAATGCGGGCCACGAGGCTACGGAGTGGCGCGTCCGCTGGGCCGGTGTCGCAACTGTGGACTGCGAACTGCAGAACGGCTACTGGTATTGTTTTACGCCCAACGCGGTATCGCTGGAGAGCGGCACGTTCAGCGTCCGGCTCCCTAATTTCCGCGAAGGATGGAACGACTGACGACGATGGAAACGAAATTACCTACGACCGACAAGACCTGCGGCAAGTGCGCATCGCTTCGCGGTGCTGACGGCTATTGCAAGAGCAAGGGAATCTACGTCCACGCTTGGGACGAGCGGCAGTGCTTCCACGAACCAGAACCCGAACTGCCGCCGATAGAGCACAAAAAAATGAAGACCTGCGGCCGCTGTGGACGGACGCTCCCGATTGACCAGTTCCCGCCGCATAACACAAGCCGCGACGGACATGACGGTGTGTGCATCGACTGCAAGCGCGAGCAGATGGCCGCCGCGCAGACCGCACGCAAGACTAACCTCGAAAAGAAGCTGGGCTACGATGTCCGGGGCGAGAAGCTGCCGGAGGGTATGCGCCGCTGTACGAAGTGCGGTCGCATCCTTCCCGTGTCGGAGTTCGGCGTTTGCAAAAAGAACAAGGACGGCATCCAGTACGAGTGCAAGGATTGCCGCAACGATTACGGACGGAAGCTATACCATAGCCGCTTCGGGGGCAGCGAGGTGCCGATGCGCCAGCGGACGCTCCCGGCAGACGATCCGCAGCCAGCGCAGCCCGTCGGCGGCCTCACGGCCATGACTGACGCGCAGATGGTCGAGGCCCTGCGGTCGCACGGCTGGACGGTCGTATGCACGCGCAAAGTGGAGGAAACGCTATGATGTGCTCTTTGATTGAGCGACACCTGCGGCAATACGAGTGGTACGGAAACCGATTTTCGATAGGCGGCAATTTCGATCATAGTAAATAGTTGAGGATTGTCAGGGGCCGAAAAGCCGCCCGGCCCCGCTTTCCTCGCACCCTACGTAAACGATGAAAGACTTACTGCTGAAACTCTTTTTTGCGATGCTGGCCGTAGCCGCCGTCCTTGTCGGCTTCGTGCTGGTGGTCGCCCTGGCAAGGTACGCCAGCGAGACGATAGGCGAATGGGCTGGAACCGCGCTCGTCGTGGCCGTCGTGGCCGTCGTGCTGCTGATGCTTGTGTTGTCGATTCAGATATGGAGGGACGCGCGATGATCTGGATAGGCTTAGATCCTGGCTCCAATACGGGAGTCGCCGTTTGGGACGGCGCGGTGCGCCGCTTTACGGAAGTGACCAGCTTGCCGATCCATGCCGCGCTGGAGAAGGTCAAGAACCTTGCAGGATTCTATTCGTTCCGCAACCTCGGCGTGACGGTCGTCTTTGAGGATGCACGGCTGCGCAAGTGGTACGGGCGGGTCACCGCCGAGAAAGACCGCGCACGGCTGCAGGGGGCGGGGAGCGTGAAGCGCGACTCCGCGATATGGGAGGATGCCTTGAAGGATTGGGGCATCGACTATCGCAAAGTAGCGCCGAAGAACAACCTGACGAAGCTGAGCGACGAGGCATTCCGTCGTCTTACGGGCTGGACGGGGAGAACCAACGAACACGGGCGCGATGCCGCGATGCTGGTCTTTGGCAGGTAAAAATATAACATCTATGACAAAAGGAGAATTCCAACAAGGATTGATGAATCGTATGGCGTGCATACAAATAGGTGCGCTGCTGGATGACCTTGCCGCATCTCTCGATGTAATCTATTCAGATGCCGATGATAAGAGCAAGATATTATCTCCAATCACTGATTCCGTGCAAGCCGTAAAGCACATAGCAGATGTCTTATCGGATAAAGTTGCAGGATGTGCGCATCTTGACGATGCGTGGGAAGCTGCTGACAAGCTGCTTGAGAAGATACTTACTGAAAACACCGAAGGGTAGCTAGGGAATTACAACGGAAAATAGACTTTGCAATCAATCTCCTGCGCTCGATCCCGCAGGACGGCACAATCGAACTTTGCTACTCCGGCGGCAAGGATAGCGATGTCATCTTGGAATTGTCGAAGATGGCGGGAATAACCGTGGATGCCATCTACAAGAACACGACCATCGACCCGCCGGGTACACTCCAGCATTGCAGGGATAAGGGCGTGCGAATCGTACAACCGAAAAAAAACTTCTACCAGCTCGTCGAACACGAGGGCCTTCCTAACCGCTGGCACCGCCTCTGCTGCAAGGCGCTGAAGGAATACAAGATTCACGACCGCGCCATTATAGGAATCCGCAGGAGCGAAAGCACCGCCAGGGCGAAGCGCTACAAGGAGCCGGAGGAGTGCCGCGTCTACAAGAGCGGTGGCAAGGTGCGCCAATACTTTCCCATCCTTGAGTGGACGGACGCAGATGTGGCCGAGTTCATCACGCTGCGCGGGATCAAATGCCATCCGCTTTACTACGACCAGGACGGCGCGTTCCACGTTGAACGGCGGCTCGGCTGCATCGGATGCCCCATGTCTCCCAAGAAGGCGCAGGAGAGTTACAAACAATACCCCTACGTCCTGAAGGCAACGCTCCGCGCAATGAATCGCCGATTGGAATCAAAACCCTGCGAGGCGTGGCACAAGTATTTTGGCGGTGACATCTATGCCGTGATGTATTTCCAACTCTTTACCAATTCGATGGCCGAGTTCTACAATACAACCACCAGCGAACTCTTCCCCGAGATGAACATCGACTACAAAAAATACTTGGAGGATTACTTCAAGATTGACTTGACCGTATAAAACTGACTAATAAAAGACAATCAACGTCCGAACAAAAAGAACTTGCTTAAATTACCGACGATGGCAGACATTGACACGATAATGGCGACCATAGACGCGCTCCCGTACCGCGACCAGAGGGAGGTCGTAGCGCGGTTGCAGAGGCGGCACCTTACGCTGCTGACGACACGCTTCGCCCCGCTGACCGTGACACGCGAAAAGAAGGCCAGCGACCGCTGGAGCGAACTGCGCGAGGTGCTGCGCGAAGTGACCGACGAGGACATTGCGGAGCGGAGCCGGCGAAGGACGACGCTCAACGCCCGGTGGTGCGCCGTCACGCAGATGCGGCTCGACGGCTACACGGGCATGGAGATAGAGCGGGCCACGGGCTGGGATCACTCGACGCTGGCGAACATCGACGCACGGGTAGGCGATGCGCTGGACTATCCGCGCCAGTACCCCGACTTCGTGGCTGTCTGGAACCGTATGCAGAGGAGGCTGGTGGTATGACGTGGATAACCGACGAGGAGTACGAGGCGTACCACCGCAAGATGGCGGCGGCGCGTCGCAACTACATCTGGCGGCTATGCCGGACGAAGGGCCTCAACGCTCACGCGATAGGCAAGGGCACGGGAATCAGCGCAAGCGTCGTGCGGCGTTTCCTGCGTGGCTACGGCGACCCCGGCACGCGCACCTACGACAAGGTGCGGCTATTTTGTGAACGATACGAAAGACCGAAGAGATAAAAGTACGGGTAAAAAGTTCTTTGACTATTCCACCGAAAGCCGTGCCCGCCGGGCGAGTAGGACTTAGATTAACGACAAAGCGTGCAGCGTAAGGACTGCACGGGGGCGCGAATCCCCCCATAGGCGATTGTGTTATTCGGAGCGAAGGGGAACCACAAGGCCGCGAGGTCATCAGGGAGCCGTGACGGAATGGCGAATGCTAATAAAACAGTATGTCTCTGCCCCGCTCCGGCGGGGCTTGGAGGCAGACAACAACGAAACGAAACGATATGAACATAGACAAGGAAGCATTAAAGGCGGCGGCGGATGAGGTGCTTAAGCCATTAGGTATTGCAATTGCCATAATGGGCGCTCTCGCGCTCGAAGTATGGCTTTGTCGCAATATGCTATGGCTCGTATTCGTGTTACTTATTCTCGAATTTGCCGTTGCAGTATTCATAATGGCATATAAGGGCAACAAGGAAGTAAATGACCTTATGCGGAAAGACAACCTACGCAAACCAACACACCAAACGATATGAAGAAAGAACGAAAACTGCTACGGGTTGCCGACCTGCAACTCAACGAGGGGCAGCTTGGGTGGCTGCCGAAGAATCCAAGACAATGGACGAGGGACGATGTGGCAAGGACGGCCAAAAGCATCGCAGAGGATGAGGACTTCTTGGAAGAACGCCCCATCCTCGTAGTGCCTAACGGCGACAAGTTCGTGGTGTTCGCGGGAAACTTGCGGAGCGAGGGCGCGAAGAAGCGCAAGATGAAGGAAGCCCCGTGCGTAGTGTACCTGCCCGAAACGGAAGCGGAACGGCAAGCCGTAATCCGCAGGGCGGCGAAAGACAACGGCTCGTTCGGCTCTTTCGATTGGGATATTCTCGCAAACGAGTGGGACGGGCCGCTGCAAGATTGGGGCATCAATGTTTGGAACGATGAAAGCAACCCGACCGACCTTCAACTATCAACGAAGGGACGGGAAGGGGATGAGGATTACAACGAGTTCGTGGAAAAGTTCCAACAGAAACTCACGACCGATGACTGCTACACGCCGCCCGCCGTTTATGAGGCAGTCCTTTCCTTTGTCGGAAAACTGACCGACTTGCAGGGCAAGAAAGTGGAGCGGCCCTTCGTCCCTGGCGGCGACTATGAGAACTACGCATACACGAAGCGCAGCATCGTAGTGGATAACCCTCCCTTCTCCCTGCTCTCAAAGATTATCCGCTTCTATTGTGGGAGAAATATCCCGTTCTTCATCTTCGCCCCTGCGCTGACTTTGTTCTCCGCTACCGACTGCGATGTTACTTACATAATCTCCGATTCGAATATTGAGTACGAGAACGGCGCGAAGGTACGGACGGGCTTCATCACGAATCTTGTGCCAGATATCCGTATTTGGTGCTGCCCCGAATTGCGCGACGCTATTATCGAGGCGCAGCCCGATGAGGATAAAACCAAGCAGGGCTTCGTATATCCCGACAATATTGTGACATCCGCGATCCTCGGCAAGATAGCAAAACGAAGCATCGAACTGAGGATACGGAAGGCGGCCTGCGAGGCGATCAAACAAAGCGACTCGGCATATGAGCAAGGCCGCGCCCTTTATGGGTGCGGCTTCATTATGAGCGACCGAGCAGCCGCAGAGCGAGCAGCCGCAGAGCGAGCAGCCGCAGAGCGAGCAGCCGCAACAAGACTCAACCTTTCCGCACGCGAAAGGGCGATAATCGAAAGGTTGAACGAGCAAGACAAATAACGGCCAAAAGGGGCGATTTAACACTCCGCACAAACGAGTGGAAGGCAAGCACAACAAATCCATCCAAATCGCCCCAAATGGCCCAAAATAGACCGATATGGCAAACAAAGAAAACCTTATCCCGCTGAACAAGCGCAGCAAAGAGGCAGCAAAGGTAATCCAAACGGCTGGCGGTAAGGCTCGCGGCAAGCAGCAGCAGGAGGCCAAGACCTTCCGCGAGGCGGCTCTTGTTATGCTGAAAGTGCCGCAGGACTTCAAGTTGCCAAACGGCGAAACCTTACGGGCCACGGCACGGGACGGCGTTGTGCTTGGTATGCTGCAAGCGGCGCAGCGAGGGAATCCGAAAGCGGCGAAATGGCTGGCCGACATCCTCGGCGAATCGTCCATCAATATCAACCTAATGACCGACCCCGACGATAGGCCCGAAATCAATATCGAATGAAGCCGCGAATCAACATAAAGGCAAGCAGCCCGTACCGTCCCCTCTTTGAGCGGGGCGGCACACGCTACAAGGTAATCCTCGGCGGGCGAGGCAGCGCAAAGTCGTTCACGGTAAGCACGGCCCTCATAGACCGCACCTACGACGACGACGGGACGATACTCTTTACCCGCTATACGCTTGTCAATGCCGAGGTGTCAATCCTTCCCGAATTTGTGGACAAGATTGAACGGCTGGGCCTGCAAGCGGACTTTACCAAGTCGGGCAACGACCTCGTGAACACCAAGACGGGCGGGCGCATCCTCTTTCGCGGCATCAAGACCAGCAGCGGCATAAACACCGCCGCGCTTAAGTCAATCCCAAAGCTGAAAATGTGGGTGAACGACGAGAGCGAGGAATTGGTAGACGAGCAGGTGTTCGACACTATCGACCTCTCGATCCGCTACAACAACGTGCCCGGCGAGGTGTGGCTCGTAGCGAATCCCCCCGACATCGAACACTTCATCTACCGCCGCTTCTTCAAGGAGCGCGGCCTCGAAGACGTGTGGAACGGGGTGAAGGACGACGTGACCTACATACACACGACCTACTTGACAAATCCGCACTTGCCGCCGGAGTACGTGGCCCTTGCCGAGAAGTGCAAGGCCGTCGACCCGGAGAAATACGACAACGTATGGCTCGGCCACTTTGCCATGCACAAAGAGGGGTTGATCTACAAGGGCTGGAAGGAGACGAAGGAAGGGGAGTGGCCTACGGCCCTGCCCTGCTGGTACGGATGCGACTGGGGATTTGCGAACGATCCCGCCGCCGTAGTGCGCTGCACCTTCGACCCCGACACGCATACGGTCTACGTAAAGGAACTGCTCTACCAAACGGGCCTGCTGACGGCAGACATCGCCCGCGTCATACGCGAGGACATACTGAACCGACCGCACACCCACTTCGTAGGCAAGCGGGGGCTGTACTGGTACAAGGGGCGGCTGGTGACGTTGGACGGCGCGGACATAGACCGCACGGCCCTCGACAAGTCGCTCGTTGAGGCGGGATTCGTCGGCTGGGAGGTGGACGACATACGCGAGTGGGTGGCAAGCATCGAACGCCTCGACGGAGAAATCTACTGCGATCCCGCACGGCCCGAACAAATCCGCGAGATGAAAATCAACCACGGCCTCTGGACGATGGCAGCCGTCAACACCGACAAGGTCGGACGCATCGAATACCTCAAGTATTTCGACGTGCGGTTCATCGGCGACAACATCGACCACGAAGTCCGCAACTACCGCTGGCAGACATCCAAGACCGACAAGACACAGTATATCAACAAGCCGCAGGACGGGGGCGACCATCTTATGGACGCCATATCCTACGGGGTGGTGACGCACCTCCGGCGGCTCGGCATAGCAAACAAACTCGGAGAACTATGAGCAATATCTTCACGCGGGGCAGGGACATCAAGGCGATGGCGGCCCGCATCAAGGAACTGGAAAGCAAGGGCTACTACCAGCCCAACGACAACGAGGCCAACGAATACCTCCAGCGGCTGCTGCGATATATGGCCGGTACAATTGAGTTCAAGACCTACGAGCGCAACGATCTATACATGGCCTACCGCACATGCTCGGCGGCCTACGGCATCATCGACCGCATCGCAAGGGCCGTCGGCGAATGCTCGGCCTACATCGAACTGCTCGACGAGAACGACAATGTCATTCCGAAGCACTGGATTCTCGACCTGCTGAACCACCCCAACGACCGCTTCTCGCGCCGCCGCTTCTTCTACGCATGGAGCACCAACCTCGACGTGTTCGGCGACGCTTTCACTTACATGGCGAAGGAAGGACCGGGCAAGAATTTCGGCACGCCGCTGGGCCTCTATATCCCCGCAGGCAACAAGGTCGGCATCGAGCACGGCAAGGCGACATTCCCGATACCGGGCATCGACATCACTGGCGATGTGAACAAGACACCTATCCCCCCGACTGACTATTTCCAGTCGTTCAACTACAACCTCGACGGCGACTCGTATTTCGGCTTCTCGCCCCTGGCGGCTGCCGCCTACGACGTGTCGCTGCTCAAGAAGGGCAAGGAACGGCTCAACACGGCAATCGGCAACGGCGGTGTGAACGCGGTCATCACACCCGCGAAGGATAAGGACGGCTTTGTCGTGCCGCAGGCCGCTGCGGAGGTGGAGAAGGAAATCAACAAGGCCGAGAACATCAACAAGACCAAGTTCTTCCGGCAGCCCATCGAGGTACACGAGATCGGCAGCAAGCCCGTTGACCTCGCCATCCTCGACAGCAGCAAGGAGAGCGTCACGGCCCTCTGCTTCGTCTATGGAATCCCGATGGATCTGTACTACGGGCAGTCGAAGTACGAGAACGCGAAGGAGGCGAAGAAGGCCCTCTACGAGAGTGCGGCCCTGCCGCGCCTCAACATCTTCTGCGAGGACTTCATGGACTACTTGCGTCGCGTGAGCGTCGGCAAGAAAACCAAGAAGCCCCTGCTGGACGAGAAGGAGATGAACTACCGCCTCGCGGTCAACACCGACATGATCGACGTGTTGCAGGACGACCCCACGGATGTGCTGCGTAACCTCACGCTCATGCACGCCAGCCTCAACGAGATGCGCGAGGCTTACGGCTACGACCGTCTGGAGGGAGCGGAGAACCCCGGCGGCATCTACGACAAACCGATGCTCCCGCTGGGTACGATGTTCGGCGACGAGTACGGCGGTGACATCAATGAAAACGCGGAGTAACGAAACGCCGTGCGACGACTGCGCGATATTTGACCGACTGATGTACCCCGCGCTGATGTGCAAGGGGTGCATCGAGAGCGGCCGATACGCGGAGCGGCAGAAGCAGCTACAACGATGGAAACTCGCAAACGAATAACGCCAGTACAACGGGCGCGGCAGCGCGTGATACGTGTCAACGCCCTGGAGATGGCCGCCAGCTACGAGCGAAAGATACGGGCGAAGCGCACAAAGGGCATCCGGGCGAGCCTCGACGACCTCGTAGAGCGGAACGTACCGCCGGGCCTCTGGGCCAACGAGGTGGACTACTCCGAGTCGTGGATGCTGCCCATACTGACGGATATGTACCTCACTATCGGGCACACGGGGGCCGTTGCTGTGGCGAACCGCCTGCTGGCGAAGAAGGCCGACACGACGGACGTGTTCACTCGCGCCCTGCTCCAGTGGGCGCAGACGAACCTCGGCAGCCGCATCACGCTCATGGGCGACACCATGGCGAAGTGGTTGCGCGAGACCATCGCGGC
>Ga0310786_10001360_pt1 | contig 39309 bp, 66 predicted proteins | sample AusTroGonzalo_MG_FD_203881 | JGI IMG/M metagenome (GOLD analysis project Ga0310786, IMG submission 203881) | Bovine rumen microbial communities from tropical cattle in Woodstock, Queensland, Australia - Gonzalo_03 (v2) (version 2) | ecosystem: Host-associated > Mammals > Digestive system >... | reverse complement strand
CTGGAGACGGACCGGCATGATAAGCTCCGAGATCGCGGCCTCCGTGAACGCCTTGAACTCACAGAGGAAGTCCACACGCCCGGAATCGAAGTTGTCTACCATAATCAGCCTCCCCATCCGTTGAGCACCCGGAGGATCTCATGCTCCGATCTCTGCTCAAAGGTTTCCTGGATGGTTTTATCCATCTGCTCCACCACGTTTTCATTCCCCATCATGTGGCCGGTGGACGGGCCGAACTTCTGTTCCACGGGAAAGCGCGACGAACCGACACGCTCAAAGACGGCAATGGGCCCGAACACCTTTTCAGCGAAAGTGTGCTGCAGCGTCGCAGCGCCGCCGTTCCGCTTGACCTGGGTGGTCAGAGTGCCGTTCTTGGAATACCTGGTATTGAAGCTCAGCAGGGGAAGCACGTTCCCGGCGAAGGAAATGCTCAGAGTGGCGACGCCGCCCGTGCTGTTCCCTCCGGTCATGTGGGTCTTTTCCCGGACGTTGCTCATAAACGTGGATTTGTTGATCGTGTACTCTGCGGCGGCAAATTGTCCGGCCCTGGTCTTGGCCGTGTCCCCGGCGCGTTTCATGGCGCTGTATGCGGCCTTGTAGGCACCGCCGGGGACCCCTGCCAAAACCTTGTTGATCCGGTCGATGGTTGCTTGATTGGCTTCGTCGATGCGGATGATACTCATTCGTCATATCCCCCCAGCTCAGCCCGGACCATACCCATTTCAACGACGCTGGAGACGATGTAGAACTCCCGGAAGAATCCCCCGCCGCCCTCAGCGTCGTTGATCTTGATGCGCGATCCCTTTTCCGGCTGATTGCCGTTGAGATCGGACAAAGCACAGTGCAGGACGGATGTCGTGAGGTAGAGCCCCTGGGCATGATCGCTCGTGAGCTGACGGCGGTCTTTCTCCTTCAGGCCGGAAAGCACGATGGGGATGTCCTGATAGGTCACGCCGTCATAGACGATGGTCCGCTTTTCCGCGAACTCGTCCAGGTTCAAAAAGACACCATGGATATCCGACGCGACCATGTCCTTGAAGCTCATACCACCGGCGCCTCCGCTTCCAGATCGGGCGGCAGCTCGCCGTCGTCCACGGTGTCGTCCCCCTCGTCGGCTTCTTCCTCTGCAGGAACGATGACTTCCGCTTCGGAGATCAGCGCAACGTAGTCGGCCTTCACCCTGCACTTGGAGGTATCGAGCTCCATATCCTCGGCGAGCTGCTTCAGCTCGGCAACGGTCCAGGTGGAAAGCTCGTCGGGGTCCAGATGGCCCGTAAAGCCCTCCTGAGCGTCGATGGCGTCGGACGTGTTCTCACCCGCCTTAATCGGCTCCTCGCGCTCCTGGGGCGTTGCAACGACCTCTTGCGCCACGCGGAGGGCGATAAGGCGCTCCGCCTCGGCGTCTTCGACTTCGCAGGTCTGCCCGCAGTCGATCAGCTTCACGCTGCCTTTGCCGTTGGGAGCCCCGTAAGAGCCGAAGATCATCTTGATAGTCTTCATAGAAGCTCCTTTCCCTGGCCCGATCAGCTGACCGCCTGGGAGGCGTAGATGAAGGGGCTGTAGTCCTTGGGCGCGGCCAGCGGACGGGTCGCAAGGCGGAGCTTGCGCTCGTCGCTGCCCTGCTCCACGACCAGCTTCGGAACACGCTTCGCCGCGTAGCTGGTGAAGTCGGTGTCGCCGTGGTTGATCTGGGTGATCTGGCCGTACATCAGGTGGCCGCAGCCGGGAGCCGTGACCATGACGGCCTTCTCCGGGAAGAACTTCTGGGCGGTGTCGTTGTCGTCGACGTATTCTTCATCGACGGTGATCACGTTCAGGCGGTAGCCGCCGAAGTTGATCGTGCCCAGGAAGGAGACGCCCTCATAGGCGCTCAGCTGCTCGTTGACGGCGCCGATGGAAATGCCGCTGTTCTTATCGACCAGCTCGCGGAACTCGTCGATGGCCAGCAGCGCATCGGAAGCGGCGACGCCGAGGACCAGGTCGGAAACGGGCAGGCCGCGGCGGGTCAGCTTCCGGCACATGTTCCGGACTTCGGACCGGACCGTCATGAAGTCGATACCGGCAGCGTCCCAGTAGTTCGCAGAGCTGATCGTGTGGGCGTGGTCGGAAGTGGTGTCGTAGAACTGCACGTACAGCTGTTCGCCCTGGGTGCTGGCGTCAACATAGGTCTGCATGGTGCAGGCGTTGTTCTGCATGACCTGGGCGCACATCCATTCCTCGCGGGCGGTGATCCTCCGCTCCATGTCGTTCATATCGTCACGGAGCAGCCGGGCAGCCCGCTCGGCCTGGGTGCTCACGGAGTAGATCGCCTCACCGAAGCCGCGCTTGCGCAGATCGTCCAGGGTCAGCAGACGGGAGGGGGCGATCCTGGCGGGCTCGTACTCGTGGATGGCATAGCCCCGGCGGTCCATGGGGATGTCGTTGGCGCGATCACTGATGAACGCAGCCATCTTCCGGTCGCCCTTCCGGTACTCGGTCAGGACCTTGTCGCTCCGGAAGATATCACCTTCCCCGGTGGGGAAGTAGCGATCCTTGAAGAAGCTGGGCCGGGGCGTGACTTCCTCGTTGATCGCCATGAGCGTGTAGGTGTCGAAGAAATTCAGGTTAGCAGGCATAGCTTATTACCTCCTTCGCTTAGTTGGCAGCGGACGCGGCCTTGAACACGATGCCGCGCATGCGCAGGGCGTCCTGATCGGCAGCCGTCACGGTGTAGCCGCTGGCAACGGTGCATTTGTTCGGATCGAAGCAACCGGCGAAATAGACCTCAGCGGTCTCGTCGGCGGCGGTGCCGACCTCCAGGTCGTCACAAAGGATGCAGTCGGCGGTCAAGGTCTCGTTGGTGCCCGCCGTGGTGCCGAGGATCACCAGCTTGCCGTCGCCGCCGGAGCCGGAAGAACGGGCCAGGATGGTGCCGCGCACGAGGGTCGCGGCGGTGCCGAGCTTGCGGATGGTGCCAGCGCGGACAATGGGTTCGGGATTGACGTCGGTGAGCAGGCCGTCAAATTCCATCTCGCCGATCTTGCTGTACAGATTCTTCATGGCTTACTTTTCCTCCTTCTTGTGGAAATAGGACTTGACGGAAGCGCGGGCAGCGGCCATCTTCTCGTCGGGCGTGGTGGGTTCGGCGGTTTCCTCCTCGCCGGGAGCAGCGGCGACCTCGTCAGTGCCGGAGGCACCGGCATCGTCCTGCGCATCGGCAAGGAATTTGCTGCCCGCCTTGGCCGCAGCCTGGGCAGCCCTCAGCGCCAGATCAGCCGCAGAGCAGGGATGCTCGCCGTACTTGGCATCGTGGACCAGCTGAGGATCGAAGACGCTCGCCACCTCGTCGATGCCGGAAAGCCGGTCCCGCTCGGTCTGCACAGCGGCGTTGATCGCTGCGGAGTTATCGACGGAAGCTCTGGCCTCGGCCTCGATCTGAGCGACCTCTTCCGGGTGCTGCGCCCGGAACTCTTCCATGGTCATACATGACCCTCCTTCTTCGCCGGGATTTTCCGGCAGATTTGTATTTGTCTCAACCGCGGCCGAGGCCTCGGAAGTGACCGTGGGAATACCGTCGGGCGCAAACAGGCCCGGCGCAAGACGCATTTGGCGGCCAAGGACGAAAAGAACGCGCCCGTCGGCGCTGGCCGCGATGTTCGTCGGCTCAGCGTCCTCGATGATCTCGTCCACGAAGCCCTTTTCCTTGGCCTCGCGCCCGGTCATATAGGTCGTTTCGGCCATCATGTGCATGACAACCGTGCTGCTGAGCCCTGTCTTGCGGGTGTAGATCTCACACTGCATCTTGTCCCAGGCATCCTGTTTCTCTGCCTGGGAGCGGAGCTCGTCGGCGTTATAATCGCCGTAGATGAAGCTCCAGCATTTATGGACCATGATGATGCTGGCGGGATTTGCCTGAACAGTGTCGCAGGCGCACATGATCAGGCTGCCGCCGCTCATGGCTACGCCGTCCACAACGCAGGTCAGTTTGGCGCCGCTCCGGGCCAGCTCCCGGAGGCGGTTATGAATGGTCAGGCTGACACCGGCATCCCCGCCGTAGCTGTTCATACGGACGGTGATCTCCTTGCAGCCTTCGATCTGCTTCAGGTCCTTCAGGAATTCTTCCAGGGAAATGAACTGCCCCTCGATGGGATTGCCGTACCAGTCCGTGGGCGTCTGCTCGTAGATATCCCCGTAAAGGGTGATCTCCGCAGATACGCCATCGGAACTGGCCATGCTGTAGACGTTGTTCGTGATGGACACGGCAGGCGTCACAGCAGGCTTTTTTCTGCTCGGAATGGTCATTTATCCTTCTCCTTCCAAACTTCGGATCCGGGGACGTAGGGCGCGCGGAGCCATTCAGCGATTCCCGCCCGGCAGTCCTCGTTGCATGTTCTTCGCATATTCCGGGGGCAGAACGCGCAGTAATCGGAACAGAGGTTCCAGATCACCGCCGCCATGCGCCGGATGCCAAGACTCATCAGGTGGTCGAAGTTACTCACCACCGCCATCACCGTCCCCATCGTCCGGTTCCGGTTCCGTAGCGGCGGGGTCAGCGTTGCCGCCTCCGGCAGCTTTCAGCAGCTCATTCTCGCGGCGCAGCTGCTCCACATTTTCCTCCCAGTCTCCGCCACCGCGCTCGCGGGTGACCTGTTCATGGGTCTTGATACCGTGGTTGATCAGCAACAGGTCAGCTTTGGCCTCCTTCAACGGATCAAGGCTGCCCTGCACCGGGCCGATCCACCGGGCTTCAGACCAGGACTGACGGACCAGGGGATCATCGAAATATCCGGGAGCCCGGACGCGGCGGAGCGCCACGGCCTCGGCAAGCCAGATTTCATAGACAGGCTGGCAGAAATCGTCGACAAACCAGGCGCGCTTCATCTTGAAGGCCTCCCAGGCCTCCAGCAGCGCGCCGCGGCTGGCACTGTATGAGCTGTTGAACTCCTTGGAAATCACGTCGTAGGGAAGCTCCAGGGCGGAGCCGATCAGCCGCACCAGCGTCTTCATAAAGGTCTCAAAGCCGGCAGTCGGAATGTTCGGATTGCCGAACTCGATCTTCTCCCCAGGCTCCAGGTGATTGACCGTGCCAGGGCCCATTTCATATTCGTTTTCGCTGTCAGAGACGTTGTCGCCGGTGCCGCCGTCCAGGTTGACACCGTCGCCCACAGTCATGTCACCTGCGCCGACCTCGTTAATGGGGATCTCCATAGAGTTGGTCTCGGTGGTGATCCATGCAGTGAAGAAGGACTGCACCAGCGCGGCCATCAGCTCGGATTCCGTGTAGCGGCGCAGCTGCAGCAGCGGTTCAATGACCTGGGACAGATACGGGACGCCCCGGTACTGATCCGGACGCTCCGCGTCCATGATGTGCAGCACATTCGGAAGTCCGGTTTTTTCGCCGTAGGCCAAGACCCGCGTCCATGTCAGATCAGCGCCGTTGAACTCCGTGGGGTAGCCACTGCAGATGTGATAGGCGACCACGCGGCCGTCAGCGTCCACCTCGACGCCGTCATAGATCATGTTTCCTGCTCCGGGCTTGCCCTCCGGAACCTTCCCGGTGGTCGTTGCGCCTGCGATTATGCCGCCGCGGTACTCGGATGGAGTGCTTACCCTATCTGCTTCGATAAGATGCAGACGGAGCGTGTAGGGATTGAGAGGCGTCGCTTTCCTGCGCTTCAGGAGCACAAAGACATCGCCGCTGGCCAGCCAGGATTTCAAAGCGAGCTGCTGCAGCCCGATGAAGCTGTTCAGGCCAAGGGCGTCGCAGTTCTCGCGCTTGCTCCACATGCGGAACTCCGCTTCGGTGCGGCTCTGCCATTTCTTCGCGGCCTCAGAGGTCAGGCCAAGCAGCGCGGAATCCAACGTGCTTTTCAGCGTCAAGCCGGTGCCGACGATCTTTGTGCGATTGGTCTGGATTGCTGCCGTTGCCACAGGGGAGCTCATGTAGAGCATCCGGGCGCGCTGCCGCAGCGTGGCGTTATTCCGATTGATGTCTTCATTCGGAGAGCCACTGTCGGGCGTGAAGCCTCTAAGGGCGCGCCGTGTGGTACTGGCCCCGGCTTCGCTGTACCCCTTGGCCTGGGGTGCGCGGCTGTTCATCGGTGATCGCCTCCTGTCGGATAAATAAAGCGGGTGTCCCGTGGCGAAAGGAGCCAAACTCCACGGGACACCCAATGACAAAGCCGCGTCGCCTCCGCTGGCATTTGTCCAGGTTCATTTTCGTGACGCCACGAAAAAGGTGATCGCAGCCCAGGGGAGCATCCCTGAGCTGCGATCTGTATACGCTATGGCCTTTTCTCATTCCCTCCGGCGCCGAAGGGGGAGCTTTCACCGTCCTCATATCTCGGTGGGCCCAGGCGTTCATAAAGCCAAAATGCCGGCTTTTTGGTTTTACTGCCGGCGAAGCCACAGGCTATCGTGCATGGTAAAACCAAAGCTGCACGTTACCAGTCGCGGGGAATGATGCCGAAGGCCTTGCGGGGACGCTTGCCCTCCAGCGCGGCTCTCAGCTCGTCGATGGTCCTCTCACACTCTTCGATCTCGTTCTTCAGATCGGGAATGTCGAAGCGGGTGAGCTGCCGGTCATCGATCATATAGCTCTTTACGCCGCCTTCGATCAGAGCAATGTAAGCGTTCTGGAGCTTTTCGTGTACGCCCTCCCAAAAGGAGAGCCGCTGCTTGATGATGGTTCTGTCGGCCATGCTGGGCCTCCTTCCGTCTTGGACTTCAACCGCCGATCAGGTCGTATAGCTTCACGCCGTACACCCGCGCGGTATATGTGCCGTTAAGGGTCCCTGTGCTGTTGCTGTTATAGCGGTAATAGAAGGTCAAGGTCATTGTGCTGCTTGATACACTCGCTGCGTTGACATAGACGCCGTAGGCTGTCGTCGATTGCCGGGTGCTGCCCGTGCCGCTGGAGCTTAGCTTGCTGTTCCACTTGTTGCTGGCGACCGTGTAGGTGTTTTTTGTGCCCACGCTCGATGTGCCGGTGAGCAGAATGAAACTTACCGTGCTTGTATGCCTGCCGTTCGTCGGCGTATCAACGCTCACGTCAACCACAAGAAGATCGTAGTCGTTGTAGCCGGTGACCGTCATGCTCTTGCCTGTGTCGGCCGCAGATGTGGACGATGTGGACAGTGTTCCCAGACTGGCGGTTTTAAGGAGCGTAAGCCCGCTTCCGCCGCCGGATGCCGTTCCCGTCACCTTCGAGCCGTTGACATAGGCGGTCTTACCCTGGGCGATATCAGCGGCGGCGGCATTGGCATCCGAAGTATCGTCAAAGCGGGCGGTGCCTCCCCCGGTTTTAGGGAGCAATACTGCCGGGACGGCTGAATAGCTCGCGCCCAGAAGCGTAATGTTTTGCGCCACTCATGCCACCCCCCGATCAGGAGATGGACAAAACCTTGGTGGTGGAGTCCTGAGAGATAGACGGTAACGTAAGGGAACCGGCCACGCCCAGGAGCGTTACTCCGCTCTTGATATTGGACGCGATGATCTTGGCTTGCTCCGTGTCGCTGATTTTGACCGTGCCGCCGCTGGTGTGTCCTGCGGGGATCGTCACGGTCCCAGCCTTTGCGGAGATCTCGCCGCTGGTGTCCCCATTGCTGGCCATGCTGCCAGATACGGAACCGGAGGGACCGAAGCCCGTTTTCCCGGAAAGGACGTCGCTGCCGGTGATGTCCGCGCCGGATGTATCATAGAATTTTGCAGTCCCGCCGCCAGCCTTCGGGATATCGACCTCCGGGACGCTCTGGTAGGTTACCCCGTTGATGGTTACATTCTGAGCCATAATATCCTCCTTTTATGAGACGGTCAGCACAGAGCCGTCCCATGTGATCAGTCCGTAGTTGGATGGGATGATGTTCTCCGGTACGGTCAGGGTTCCTGTCACGATTCCCGAACGGTCCGGGGTCAGGTTTCCGCTGATTTCCGGCCTCGAAGCCGCTACGGTCAGCTCGCCCCAGATCGCCCCGTCCAGGCTGGTATCATGCATCAGTCCACCTCCGGCGTCAGTGTCAGGCTCCCGCTGATGAAGGTATCGACGGTTCCATCGGCCATCGTGATCTGGATGTCATAGTCATACGCCCCGAAGCCCAAACTGGCCGTGTCTTTCGGTACGAGCTCCAGGAGCAGCGGATTCCCGGTGATGTCCTTGACGATGAGCGGGGAGGCGTCCTCATACTGCGTTTTCTGCATATTGAACTTGGACCGCTTCGCCGCAAAGCGGATCTTATCATCCGGGTCCGGCGTATAGGGCTCTCCGTTTTTCTTCATGCCGACCGTCACGCGGAGCGTGTCGCCCCTGGTCATGGTGATGGTCGTTCCAGATACAGATACAGACATCTGATTCCCCTCCGTCATGCGAGCGGGTTACCACTCGTCGTATTGCAGTTTTGAGCTGTGGCCCTTCTTCCGGCGCTTCGGCGCAGCAGGAGCGGGAGCAGCTTCAGGCGCGGGCTTTCCCTTCGCCGCTTTCAGCCGGCGCTCGATCTCGTCCAGATTGGCCGGGAGGGCCTTCATGGCGGCCAGGGCGTAATCCCGGCAGTCAAGAGCCTCGTTCCGCTCATGGCCGGGGATCTTCTTCCAGACCCACGGCTGCTTCTTGTTCGGATCGTAGACCTTGACCTCTGAGAGCAGGCCTTTGAAGTAACCGGATCCATAATCGTCCCTACGTGGGAAGTGGCAGTATTTCGGGCCGGGGCTTTGGACTTTCAGATTGTCCATGATGATCTCCTTCCCGGAATCGACGCCGATCTGATACTGCCAGGCAGTGCCGAGGAACTCATTGCGGACCATGATCTTCTGCTTCTTCGGCGGGCTGATGTACGGGCGATCCTGTCCGGGCATGCCCTTGATGCAGTACAGCTTTTTGCTCTGCCGCGCAGCGCACCGCTGGCGGACCTCCATGGTGAAGTGACCGCCCTCGTCCATGAAGTTCATAGAGCTGCGCAGCCCGACACCGCCCTCAAATCGGTATACGTGATCCAGAACGTCGTCAAGCTCCTGCCAGGTCTTATCATCGTCGGGGCGGCCCATGATGATACCCTTCCGGATTCCCCAGGTTTCCCCGAAATGACCGTGGCCCACGACCTCATACTCCAGACGATCATCCTGCGTGTCGATGCCGGTGGTCAACACCAGCACACCCTCCGGGAGCTCAATATCGCTGCCGTCCTCACGCTGGCCGTAATCCTCCCGGCGCGCCATCAGGGAATCTTCGTCCTCCAGGCCGCCGCGATCCTCCCACAGCTCGCCGAAGCAGGTGTTGTAGACGACCTGCATCTTCTTCGTGCTGCCCTGGGCGTTGAGGAATTTCAGGACGATACTTTCCCAGGTGGCCCACTGGCTAACGAAGGCATTGAGCCAGAAGGAGCGCGTCCCCTGGTCGTAGGCGGCGGGATTGGCGGCTACCCACTTCGCCGGAGCGCGCTTCATGGTCAGCTCGTCGCTGATGCAGCCGCAGCCGGGGCAGGCATAATAGAGCTTCGTAACCGTGTAGGTCTTTTGCCCGGCGACGATCTGTTCGTCGTATTCAAAGCGGATATCCGCCCACTGGATCTCGTGGAACTCTCCGCAATGGGGGCATTGACTCTCCCACCGTTCCATGGTCCCGGTCGCATAGGCCGCCTCGATGGCGGAGGCGTTCTTGATCGTCGGGGTGGACACCTCGAAGGCCATGCTGTTGTAGAAGGTGGTCTGCCGCGCCATGGCCAGATCCCAGGGATCGCCCTCATTGCCGGCGCTCGTCGCCCAGCGGTCCCGCTCGTCACCCAGGACATACCGGATCGGCTTCGATGCCAGGGCGTGCGCCTCGGTGCTTCCGCAGAGGGTGAGGATGCCGCCGGGGTATGACTTTTGGAGGATGGTGTTGTTGCTGTCCCTGGCCTTCGGATCGGCGACCTTTTTCCGCAGCGTGGGGCAATCCCGGATCATCGGCGCGATACGGAGCTTGGAATACTCTTTGGCGTCGATCGTCGTGGGATGGACGAAAAGGATGCTACCGGGATCCTGGTCGATGATGTACCCGATGCAGTTATTCAGCACCTCGGACTTGCCGACCTGGGAAGCGGCCACCATGACGGTATGGCTGATCTTTGGGTCTGTGAAAGTGTCCATGACTTCCCGGAGGTACGGGGTCCGCTCGGTGCGCCACGGTCCAGGCTCCGCGCTGCTCTCGGAGGAAAGACGCCGGTTTTTCTCCGCCCATTCGGTGACGGTCAGATCCTCCGGAGGGACGAGCCCGGAAAGGCAGCTGGAGATCAGCCGGTCCAGGCGCCGGATATCAGCATTACTCGTCATCGGAATCACGCTCCGACCAGTCTCTGCGCTCCCGCACCCGCTCCTCGTATTTCTTTGGGTCGTAATGGTAGTTTGCGAGCTCCCGCATGGCCTTGTTGACCTCGCGGCGTATTACGTCGCTGGCCTCGGCGGGGGTGTTGCAGGCGGCGACGTCTACGGCCACTCTGCCGGGCAGGGCCATGAACGCGCCGCGGACGGTGTAGACAAGATCCTCCGTGATCGCGGCCACGTCCTCCGCTCGATGCATCATGCCTTTCAGCTCTTCCGCTTCCAGCTTGGCGACCATGGCCTTTGACGCCTTGATCTGCACCTCGCTCTTACGGCGGGCCTTTTCCAGCTTCTGATCTTCTTCATCCACGGGGGAGGCCGTCGAAAGACGGATGAACCTCTGAACGGAATCGGCCAGGAGAAAGTGCCCCTTCCTGACCGTGGGAAGCGTTCCGTCCTGGGCGAGCTGCTGCACCCGCCGGGCGGTGACGCCCAGGACCGCAGCCAGCTCCGTTGTGTTGACCTCGGTCTCGTCGGTGATCTTCTCTTTGGCTTCTGCCATCACGGAATGCTCCTTTCCGTTGTGATGGGGCTGGCGGCAGGCATCGAACCCGCGACCCGCTGCTTACGAGGCAGCCGCTCTGCCGTCTGAGCTACGCCAGCGTGGATGGGCTCACCGGAATTGCACCGAAGCGCCGGTTTCCCGGCGAGACCCTTACCCAGATGTGATCTTATATCTTGCGAAGATGTAGGAGGTTGAACCGGCGAGTGTTGGGCCGCACCCGCCTTTATCGCGTCTTCCGTCAGGCTGGCAGAACGGAAGCGGACAGCTTAATGAAAGTATACTTGTATGAAATCCCGGAAAAAGTGCAAGTTTGGTGCGATTTTCGCCCAAATTCCCCCGAATCTGCCCGTCAAACGTAACGAAATGCCCGAATTTGCCGTTGGTAACTATGCGTTTTTCGGGGTCGACGAGCCCGCGGCGAAAGGGGTGGGGCCGTCACAGTACCTTTTTCGGTGTTGCAACAGCGCTCCTCGCCTCCCTGTCGATTTTCCCGGCTGGGCGCGTGTTCCCGGTTGTCTCGCGGGAAACGCCGCTCCTGCGCGATTCAGACGCGCGAGAGGATTTCAGCACGCGAGTATGTATTCCCCTGCGCCATCATGTTGATGAACTCCTCCTTGGAGAAGTCCGAAAGGCGGAAGATCTCTTCCGGTCTCATGCCGAGCTGCCGGGAGATCTCTTTCACGTCCTTCCCTTCGTCCAGGAGGGTTTTGACTATCGCTTTCATCGGCTCCAGCAAATGGGTGCCGCGAGCGCGGTTGTGCGTAATCGTGCCGTACATGTCCTCCGATCGGTCCCCATGATGATCCACAATCACCACCGGCACCTTCCCGCCGAGCTTCGACAAAAGGGGCTCGCGTCCGGACACGGTCCAGCGGTGGAAGCCGTCGATGATCGTCAGGTCAGGGCGACAGACGATTGGAAGAGTCCAGCCGTTGGTCAGGATTGATTGGACCAGCAGCTTCAGGTTTTCCTCCGAGACCTTGTTGGGGTTGTAGTCATTTGCCCGGAGCAGTGAGCGATCCACCCAGCGCAGTGACCCCAGCGGTGCGAACAGGTCTATTTCAGCCATTGTTCTCACCACCTTCCCGGCGGAACTGCTTCGCGTATTCGGCATAGGAGCCGTAGACGTTCTGATACACGGCGCGCAGCGTGCGGAGCTTGGGGTCGCCGGCGACAAGGGCATCATGCATCTGCTTATAGTCCCGCGGCCGTGCCATGCCGTCCAGCTTCGCGTAGGCCTTCCGGTACTGCGTGGCCACACGGCGGGTGGTGGCGTTGGTGAAGTGGCGATCGAAGTCCTCAAAGAGCATCCGGCGCACCAGCTCTTTGTAATCGCGGGTGTCCCCGGCTTCGTTCTTCTTCCGGGTCCGGGAATTGCGCTTATACCATTCCGTGTCCCAGTAGAGCAGGGTCAGATATGCGTTCGGCTCCCGGCGCTCGATGCGCTGCCAGAGATCGGGGTCCGTTTCGGCAACGTGCTTCAGGCCGCGCAGGCTGTCCAGGCCGAAGAAATTGGAGATCCGCAGGGAATGGCGATTCTCTCCCGCCTGGTAGATCCACAGATAGGCCTCCGGGATGTCCAGGTGGCGATCCCGAATATACATCCACACGTCGTTGTCGGACCAGTCGTAGATCGGATAGATCGTGTTCGTGCCGGTGATGCCCTGCCGTCCCAGGTTGAGGGTGCTCATGTACTGAAGCCGCTGTAGCGATTCCGCTGCCCGGACACCGGTGAGCATGATACCGTCCTTCGTCACGCGGGGGAGGAAGCCCTGATAATTCATGCTGCCGACGCCGGTCAGATATGGGCTGGACATGATGGCGAAGGGAGGCGGCGGACGCACCCACACATCCTCTTTCCCCGGCTCCCAGGTGATCCAGCTCTCGTCATTGGTCAGCATATTGAAGCAGGAGACCTGTTTCAGCGGGAGGCAATACCAATCGAACTTCGCCCCGGCCATGAGGAACTTCTTTCGCCAGAACTTCATGGCGTCGATGGAGCAGTCGTAAATGGCCTCCTCGTCGATGAAGATGCAGGTGAGCTGCCCGGCGTCGATCTCTCTGCGCTGGATCAGCTGATAGACCACGTCGGCCATGCAGATGGAATCCTTCCCGCCGGAAAGGCTCATGTAGACCTTCACGCCGTTGGAAAAGACGTTCTTCACCCGCAGGATGGCCGCATCGACGACGCTCATGGAGCCCTTCGCCCTCTTTACAGCCATACCTTTTCACCGCATTTCGGGCATACGACGTATCTGCCGACGGGCTGCGCTTCCTCGGTGTGACCGGCATCAATGTCGGCCGCAGGAGCGGGCGCAGCTGCGCGGGCCTCGGCCTCCTTCTGGTAGGCATCGGCAGCGCCGGCCATTTCCGCCTTCTTCTCCTCGGAGATCAGGCCGTAGGAAGACATCATGCCGTCGATCTCCGCCTCGTCGGCCACCAGGGAGCGGAGCAGCTCATCGTCGAAGCCCGGAACGTCCAGATCGTCCCCCAGCTCGGCAATGAACTCGTCGAAGACCTTCATATCGTCCACGCCCAGGTCGAAGATGCGGTTGTCGGCCAACATGAGTTTCTTCTTCTCATTTTCGGTCAGGCCTTTGACCACATAGCAGTCCGCCTCGGTGCGCCCCATGGAGAGCAGCGTTTCATAGAGGCCGTTCCCAGCCAGGATCACGTCGTTTTCATCAAGGACGATCGGGCGGATCTGGCCGAACATTTCCACGGAGCGGCGAAACTCCGCCAGCTGCTTGTCCGTATGAAGCCGGACATTCCTCTCCGGGCGCTTCAGATCTGCCAGACGCTTGGTGACGGTTTTCATGTCGCCACCGCCTTCCGCTTCTCCGCTAGGCGCCAGATGATCGCAGCCAGGATGCCCGCGCCGACGATGTAGATGCGCACCGACGCCATCAGCGTCCACATCCCCATGACGCCGAGCGGGATCAGGAACTGCCAGAGTCCGGCAGTCAGCACGTTCAGCGCCAGGCCGAGCTTCCGCCCGAAGGTCAGGTAGATGCTGTATTGGAAGGACGAAAGGGACGATACGGCGATCAGCGTCACCAGCACGGCCTTGATCAGATTCAGCGCCGGGGTGAAGCTCGCCAGGCTCATAAGGAAGATGAACACCAGGTAGAAGCCGAAGATCAGCCCCCCGCCGACAAAGGCCTTGCGCACGTTGATCTTCGCGGTGCCGTCCGCGTTTTTGTCGTTGTAGTCCAGCAGCTCGAAATAGTACGGGTAAAGGAACGCGCCGGGAATGAGCAGCAGGCAGTTCTTCAGGCCGACGCCTGCCTGCTCACCGCCCCAGCGGAGCGGGACATAAGCGCCCCTGGAGGTGGCCAGCGCCAGGATCGTCAGCAGGAACACCAGGGCGTAGACCGCCGACCAGCTCATGTGGTCCGTCAGCACGTTCCGGATCATGCCGAATCGGTACAACAGGAAGATGAAGAACGCTGCGAAGCCGAGCCCGATCACCACGCCCCATTTCGGGCCGAGAACGGTACCGGCGAAAACAGTCTGGATGCCGTTCATGGAGATCCAGCATTGGAAGGGACACATGACGCCCATGACGATCTTCATGATCCTGGACCGGAACACATCCCGGAGCTTGGGGATCAGCGGAGCGAAGATGCCGAAGACGATACAGGCCAGGGTGTTGCCCAGCGCCCAGAGCAGGAACGGCAGGATGCCATTTCCCTGGGCCGTGGCCACACCGTTGAGCAGGCTCCCGGCGTTCGCCCACGTCGCCGCTATGCTCATGGCATAGAACAGAAGCGGGTTATTCTTAAAGTGCACTTTGAGATTTGTAAGCAAAGATGCTCCCTCCTTTTGTTTGTGCCTGCTGCCGGCGCCGTTGGCGATCCGGTACCCGCCCAGGCCAAGACCCCGCGCAAAGGAGAAACGCGGAGCCGATACCTCCTTCCCAAAAGACTGACGGCCACCCCGCAAAGGGTGGCCGCCTGGCTTGATAGGATTTTACAGTGTACATGAAATCACATGATTTACGGAAAGTCGAGCGTCACGACGCATCGGCTCGGAATTCGGCGTTGTCGCGCGTTGCAACAGGCTACTGCGCGTTTTCTTCCCAGGGGCCAACATCCGACCCGCCCCTCTCCCGAAAGAAGCGATAGCAGGCCGTTTTGACGCTGGCCTCGCTGGTGTACTGACCAAGGATCTGGGAGACCTCCTTCCAGGATAGGCCCCGGAGGAAACGCAGCCGGAAGATAAGGCGGGTCTGATCGTCCTCGATCGCGGCGATAAACGTTTCGATCGGCTCTGCCTGCCGTGCCAGCTCCGCGTTGAGGTATTCGATGCGGGAAGACAGGTCCGCGATCTCAACGGCGAGATCGCCCACCTTGTCCTTCACTCCCGGCGCGTGAGGCATTCCCGAAAGCCGCGAGGAACCGGGATGCGCAGCCTCCCGGAGAGACACGATCATTTCCTGTGCTTTCTCCAACCGCTCTCTCAACGCCAGGTGCTGGTTCAGATCCTCCAAAGTCATGTGACCACTCCTATCTTCTGTGCCGCATATCTCCAAGCTGCATCTGCTCATACTCCGGGGCTCTCGGCTGGACCTCCTCGATGGACACGACCCGGACATCCCCGTATTTCTCCAGATCGACGGCGATCTGCTCCTTGATCCCGATGGCCTGTCCCGAAGGGCGAGCGACGTGGATGATGATTCGGAGCATGGCATCACTCCAGGACGTGGGCATGGCAGGCCTCGCAGACGCCCTGAAAGTGCCCGTTGGACTTCGCGCGGTAGCCGATCAGCGTCCCCTTGCCGCCGCAGGCGGGACAGTCCTCCCGGAGCTCGTCGGGCGGCTCGTTGTATTTCTGCACCCGCCGGTCCTGGATGAACTGCTGTCCGCAGAACAGACAGCGGATCGTGCTGTAAGGCATTTCCCCGCAGGCGGGGCAGACCGGCCAGCCCATCCCCTGACCGTCGCATGCCGGCACCCATTCCAGAGGGAGCGGGGGAGCGTTTCCGTTCTTCTTTTTCTCCGGGGACGGCTGATTCTCGCAGCCGTCGCACATCTGGCCCTTGGCGCAGACAATATCATCATGCCAATGGCATGGGAAACACGTTATGTAATCGTTCATGACTGTTCCTCCTTCGGCGGCTCTGCCGGGATGATGGTGGGAGCGGCTTCTTCCATCCGCTCAAACATTTTGTACCGAATCCAACAACCGCTATCCCACTTTTGCATTGGCGAATCCGTCTCAAACGCTTCGTGGTACATCTTTGCTCTCAGCGCATCCGCATCAATCAACCTCCCATGCGGTGGGACGGGGACGGCGATTCCTGCTTTATTTTGAGCCTCCCACTCTGCCGTGCCGTCCGGGTAGATTAGCACAGTTATCGGATTGCCCTTTGTCGGCATATCTATGCCCGTGATTAAGATGCTCATGTTTCCTCCTTCGGCGGCTCCGCTTGGTGGCTCTCTTGGCTCATTCCAAACCACCGAACGCTTCTCAGTGGAATGTGGCGGTTCTTCCCATCTTCAAGCCGCATCCACAACAGGTCGCTACCAAAGCGAACCTCTGTTGCCTTGAACTCTTCCAGATAGCCGTCATGCCAACGCACTGTGACTTCGTTAATCATTTTGTTTTCCTCCTTCGGCGGCTCTACGGCCTCATAGGTTTTCTCGAAGATATCCGGCTTGCAGGGGTAAAACTCACCCCCTACGCCTTTGATGATGTAGTCACCCGGCATGGCTTTCATGTCACCCTCCAGGGTGCAGATCGTGACGCTGAAAATTGGAGGGGCCTTGCCGAGCGTCCATGCTTCATCGGACTCCAGATTCATCTTGACTTTGTCCTCGCCGATCCACCGCACCACGCATGGCACGTTGATATTATCGAGCTGTACTGCCTCTACGATAACGGGCTTTTTCCGATACTGACGAATGATAGTCTCTTTCATTTCTTTTCCTCCTTCGGCGGCATCGGCAGAGACCACCAGAACTGTACATCCACAACACGCTCCTCGTAGAGCGTAGTCCAGCCGTGCCATTCGTGGCCTCCCGGCTCCATTGTGGTTTCGTCGATCCGATGCACCAGGCGATACTTCCCGTCAGCACACCAGCCCAGCACCGGAACGCTGACCTCGCAGAGAACGCCGTCCTCGTCGACCTCGCTGTTTTCGACCTCCGGTTTTTGCACCGCTGCGCTGCAGCCCTGCAAAAGCGCTTCCAGGGCCTCAATGGCATCGGCGGCTTCACGGAGCATCACGGAACTTTCGCCCTCCCCAAACATCTCCTCATAGGACTTAGCATGAGTCCTCAGGCTTTCAACCAGCTCGTCATACATAATGGTTTCCTCCTTCAGTCATCTTTTGTTATAGTCGTATCCCATTACATTAAGCGCAGCCATAACCCCCATAAGAGCGGCTACTTTTCGTTTCGTGTCTGATGGCAGCGTTGCATAATATGGGTCTGACGCAAGTTTTTTTGCCCTTTGAATCCGGCGCTCTTCTTCCTTCGAGGGCAGCTCTCCACGAGCAGCAGCAATCGCCTTGGGGTTGTACTTATGCTGTCCCATCCTTTTCCTCCATGATCTTCAAATATGCTGCCAGGCACTCCTTGGCGGAAGCCTCGTCGCCGATGATGGCGTAATCCTCCATGAGATCAAGCAAGGCCTCCGGGACCTTCTTTTCATCAGGCTCCATCTAGCTTTTCCTCCCCCGGGGCCAACTGCTCAATGATGGCATCCAGCACTTCCATCGTATCGAAGAAGAAGGCCGCGGTCTCGTTTGGCAGGCTGGCCCCGATGCCCTCCAGCTTTCCCAGGCCCCGCTGGATGTCACTGTACTGTTTGATTGTCATGCCTTCCTCCTTTTGAACTGACCGGCGCAGGGGCAGGTGCTCCAATGGGAGACGTACCCGATGCCGGTGGCCTTTTGCGGGTCGCCCTCAAAGACGCAGCTGAGAACTTCGCCGTTCGGCGTTACCACCTTGCCCTTCGCCTTGGCCCTCTCCCAGTAGACAATCTGTTCCGGATCGCAGGGGATAGACTTCCCGCCGGCTGTCCCAATCCAGATGATCTCAGCCCCGCAGCCCTTACACTTCGCCATGACCGGCCTCCTTCACATAACACCAACTCTGCGGCGGATGTTTCAGGCCAAAATCAGCAAGTTCTTTCAGCCCGTCGTACATTTGGAGCCCTGATATGTACCACCCAAAGACCTCTCGGCCCTGTGAATACTCATTTAGCGCCTTGCCCGAAAGACATGATTTCTGTTTGATTTCATCATTGCCTCTCCCGGACAGAATGTTTTCATACATAGATTCGATCTTGAGACAATCGAACTCGCCGATCACCTTGCCGTTCATCACTCCCCAAATACGCTCGGCTTCTTTTCGGTTATATCCATAGGTCTGAGTGTACATCTCAGCCCATCCGCCAGGTGCGGCCACGTCTCCGTAAACAAGGGGCCTCCCGCTGTTGGTGCAGTAGATAAAGCATCGGAAGGGCGGCTCCTGCTTAGGGCGAGTTTTCCTCACTTCGACAGTCTTATCTCCGTTTGCAATCATGGCACACCACTCAGGCCGAATACTGATTAAGACATTATCGCTCACTGTGTTCGGCCTCCTTCAGCAGCTGCTCCGCCCTGGGCTTCAGCTCGGCCGCGAGCTTCTTCTGCTTCGCAATGATCTCTTCCTGCCGGATAATGAGATTCCGGACTGTCTGCTCCCGGAACTTGCCCGCCCGCGCGGCCCTGATCTTCTTTTGGATTACGCTGCGCTCGACGATCAGCCGCTGCATTTCATCGTTGGCCGCGAGGATCACGTATTTTCTGCCGCAGGAAGGGCAGGGGAAATACTGGATCGCCAGATCGTCAATCCGGACCGACGTGATATCGTCCGGCGCAACGTCGAATTCGTCCAGGCAGTTATTGCAGGTCGTTTTCATCTTCGTCCTCCTTCCACCATCCGATACTAACCTCCCCGGTTTTGCTGTTCCTCCAGACCTGGACGGTGCAGTTATGGTAGATCTCTTCCTCGTCGTAGATAGGGACATTTATGTCCTTAGCAGCCAGCGCGTCGGCTATGGCCCTCAGCTGGCGGATGATCTCCGGCATGGTCAGCGCTGCACCGTCCATCTGATCCTGATTCCGTCCTCGTTCTCCAGACATTTCAGCATTTCCTCCGTGGTGAGCAAGCCCTCGTCGATTTCGTGAATGTACTCCAGGCAGGCATCCCAAAGCCGGTGGAGCCGCTTCTTCCCAAATCCAAATCTATCTTTTAGGACCCTCATCATCACAGCAAACTGCCGCTCATAGGCTTCTTCCGTGGCGTGGGCGGCAGCCTCTTTCGACGCATCCTCCGCAATGCGGCGGATCTGGCTTTCCAGCTCCACCAGCTCCGGGAGGCTGAGCTTATCATGCAGAGCCTCCCGCAGCTCGTTCTGGGAGATTTTGTCCGTATAGATCGGATGGTAGGAGAGCGGCTTCGGCTTCCTCTGTTTCCCGCTGCCGTGCTTCGCTTTCCTGCTCGTCGGCATCGGTCAGATCTCCTTGGAGCGGGTCTCGACCTCGTGAACGAGAGCCAGGACGCCACGGACCTGCTCGGTGAACTTTGCTCCGGATTCCGAGCTGTTCCCGATGTCCTTCAGCAGCCGGGCAATCACATCGACCGCCGACGTGCGGAGGATCAACGGCAGAGCCTCACTGACTGAAATGGTATCATCGTCCACGTTGCCGGAAGGTGCAGACTCCGGGATCGGCTCCGTGGGTGTGACCGGCGCGGACAAATCATCCTGATAGTCGCCCGCACCCTCAGGTGCAGGGAGGACGGCCAGCGGTGCAGTATCTTCTTTCATGGATTCGTCCCCCTTTTCAGATTCCTTGGTTTCCAAGCTGAATTTCGCAATGGAGCCTTCGGATTCGGGGGGGGGGGAGGCTTTCTTCCTCCTGCCGGCTCTCGGCAGCTCGCAGCCCGCCTGTTCCAGAATGGCCTTGATATTCGACGGGCCGCAGGAGTTCTGATCGGCCAGGATACGGATCTGCTTCTCCGGGTACTTGGCCTGCTTGTATTCCCGGACAATTTCTTCTGCCGTCATTGTCATTACTTTTCCCTCCATCTGAAAAAGTCGTCTGCGCGGTACAGCGTCACATAATCGCCGTCCAGGTCTTCGGAATCGTAATACTGATCCATGCAGCCCTCCATGGCCTTGATGACCAGCATATAAAAATCCTGATCGTAGGTCATGCAGGCCTCGGTGATCTCGTCCAGGGTCAGCTTCCCGCGCTTCTTCTTGATGTGCAGCTGCCATTGGCCGCTGCGGTCATATCCGGTCCAGGTCTCAATGTTCTTGCTCAGCGCCACGGCAAAGCCCTCTTGGATTTCGACGCGGCAATCGCTGCGACAAGTCCCAATGTTTCCGGATTGCCGAATACCTCAAATCTGAGGGAATATATCTTGCGGTCACGGTGGATCAGATCCCGGTCCCTGATGGCGTCCTCACGGGTCTTGTTGCAAACGAAGGTCCGGCAGATATAAGGCCGTGCCGGGTAGACCTCGCATTTCCTCTCCTGTTGATTTCGGAAAGGGCAGGAAAAGTCCGTGGCCTTCGGGTCGAAAAACGGCGCCTGCCGGTGCTCCCGGATATGGTGCTTCTGCACATACTCCTTGATGCGGTGGATTTCGTCTATCGTGACCGGGAGCATATCGACGCAGCACTCTCCGCAGCCGGAGCACTTGCCGCCGATGCTGTGATTCTTGTAAGTATCATCGACACCCAGCGCCTGGAAGTCCTCAAGGGTCAGGTACATGGTCAACCCTCCTATTCCATGATTCTCTCGCCTTTTTGCAGCCCTCTTGTTCCCAAAAGCTTTTGTCAGAAGGATTCCCGTTCACGTAAAATGCCGTTGACGATGTCCCACAGTATTTGCACTTCACGAAGACAATGCCTTGACCTGACCAGAGAGTCCAGTATTTCCATTCGGCATTGACCCCGCAGCGGGGACAGCTTAGGGGTTCCATCATGCCTCTCCTTTCTCAGCGGAGCGCACTCGCCTCGCATAGTGGCAGGACACAGCGGCGTAGGAAACGATGTTTTCCAGAATGTCCGCAAGGATTTCCCTGGGGGCGTTCTCCGCAAGCGCGGCGTCAGCCTGCCCGGCAATCCACACGAATTCCGCCCGGAGGGAGCTGAGCGCCGAATGTTCCTCGCTGGCGTTCGCAGCGGCCCGGAGGGCTTCTGCCAGATCCTCCGCGTTCCGGCGCTCCCGGTCATACCGGGAAATGCCCGTCTCCTGGTAGTTCTGATAGGCCCGATCAGCCTTTTCCTGATACCTGGCTGCGAGCTTTCCCAGCTCAGCTTTGCTTAGTTGCATCGTAGGCCTCCTTGGCGTGGAACGCCTCATGCGCGCCGGAGAGGATCTGCAGCTCTTCGGTGCTGGGCTCGTATCCCAACAGCTGCAGCCATTCATAAAGCAGCTTCAGCTTTGGGCTGCTCTTATACTCAGGGAACTGGCCCTTATAGTTCCCGGTGCAGTTGTTCTTCTTTTCGTCACCAAATCCCGCGTAGATCAGCCGTGGAAGGGTCTCATCGGTGATCTTATCCAACCCGGTTGCGAGCTTTTCCCCGCGCTTGATGTCATACCCGTCGGTGCTGATTCCGAATACCGCACACATCGAATCCCGATCGGGGCTGTTGTATTCAAGCGCTTCAAGCAAATGGGCCAGCAGCGCACCGTACATGACGGTCTCACGGTTTTTCTTCGTCACGGTCAGCTGCGCTACGAAGGCCTTGCGGAGATCAAACGCGAGGGCCGCAGCGTTTTCCAGCAGCGCCCAGGCCTCACGCACCGCCTTTTCTCTGGCAATTTCATGAGGCGGCTTCTTCTCAGGCTTTGCCTTTTCCCGCTTCTTGTAGAGCCTGAGGGTACCCCACTTGTCCAAGGTGTAGAAGATGGGGATTTTTCCAACCTTCGGCGGACGGCTTCCCTTTTCTCCCCATTCTGCGATATAGATCGAATACCGCCCATCATAACTCTCGTATTTGTTGCCGTAGGTGTCGCCCTGCTTCAGTTCTTTGGCTCCGACCTCTTTCAGCCAGGCTTTAACCAGAGGAAGATTGTGCCTCTCTTTCTGGCTTCGGAGCGCCGATCTGACATTTGCATCGAAGTCACGAGTGCCGATGCTTTCCAGCACCTTGTTCCGCTCCTGGATGTCCTCGATCTGGGCCAGCGTGTCGAAGTCCCCAAGGGAAAGCTGCCGGAAGGAGACCTCCTTCAGCTTGTCCTGGTCCAGCTCCATCATCTTCACGCGGCGCCGGACGGTCTTTTCGGAAAAACCGGATTTCTCCGCGATCTCCTCCACCGTCGCGCCCAGGTCAAGCATCATCTGGAAGCCCTGGGCCTGCTCATAGACCGTGAGATCGGAACGCTGCATGTTCTCCAGCAGCATGGTCTGCACCTGCTCCTTCGGCGTCATTTCCACCACGACGCAGGGAAGCTCAGTCAAACCGGCCAGCTTCGCGGCCGCCAGGCGTCGGTGGCCGATGATCACCGTGAATCGGTCCTCAAACTCCGGTACAACGGTCAGGTTCTGGAAGATGCCGTTTTCCTTGATGCTCGCGGCCAGCTCGGTCAGGTCGCCGAGGTCCTTCCTGGGATTGTCGGGGTGCGGCACCAGCCGCTCCGCCGGGATGTATACGATTTCTGCCATGAATTGCTCCTTTCATGTGCCGCGTGACCCTGCGGCCGGGTGTTTGTCTCTTGTTTGTCTTTCAGAAAAATGAAAACTGCCCGGAGGCGTCTGCGGTCAGCGCCGGGGCCTGTTCCTGCCCCTCTGCGGGGCGTTTCTCCTGGGCCGTGTCGCCGCCCGGTTCCACTGCCTCCTCTGCGGCAGCGGGCGTTGCAACAGCCTCAGCGGGCTTTTCCGTCAGCTGCTCCATGGCGCGCATTACATACTCAAGGCGCATCCGCGCCTGCCATACCTCGTCGTAAAGCGCGGGGGTAAACCAGAAGTCCTGGTTCGGCTTGATGATCGGCAGCAGCGCCGACGGGCCGCTGATGGGATTCGTGAGACTGTTGGCGATCACGATGTAGCCGGCACAGCCGAGAAGGGAAAGCTGGATGTAACACATGAGTCCGGCTACCGGGTCAACGTCCTGGCAGACGTATAGCGCCTGCCGGTACCCGACGCCCTTCAACATGAACTCGTTGCGCGACGCGATCAGAAGCGCGCCCGCGCCGCAGGCTGGATCCATTACGCCGACCCAGCCCCGGCGCTCGATGTGGGCCTCGATGTCCTGAATGCTGATCTGCACCATCATCCGGCACACATCGTAGGGCGTGAAGAACTGCCCCTTCCAGTGGTTGCCCAGCTCCAGCGCCATGAACATTTCGCCGAGAAAGTCCTGATCCGGGTTGACCTCCAGAGCCTCCACCGTCAGGGCGAGCAGCTGACAGAACGTGTCTCGTTCCGCTTTGGTGTAGGTGTTCATGATCCGCACATACCGCGCCTCGCGCTCCTCCCTGACCGCGCTGGTGCGGTCAACGGTATTGGAAATCGCAATGGCCGCACACTCCACGAAATCAGCCCAGGCCTGCCAGGAGCTCCGCCGATCGCACAGGGCGGAAAAGACCTTCTGAAACTCCTTCTGCTCTTGGCGCAGATGCCGGATCACTTTTGCCATGGCTTAGCCCTCGTCTTCGGGTTCGTCCGCCGGGAGGACTTCGCGGGGCTCGCCGCCGTTGAAGGGGCCGACGATTCCCAGCTCCTCCAGGGCGTCCATGATCCGGGCGGCCTTCGCATAGCCGATGCTCATTCGTCGCTGCAGCAGCGCGGTCGTGGCTTTGTTCTCCGCCCGGACGATCTCAATGGCCGCCTGGATATCCGGATCCTCCGTGCTGATATCCTCCGGGCCGCCGTCGTCCTCCATTTCGTATTCCTCCAAGGGCTCGGCGCCGTCGGGCGGATCGTTGGCCTCGGCCTCGTTGATCACCGGCATCATGCCCTTGCGCAGCGAGTCCTTCTCGATCACATCCCGGAAGAAATACTGCTGCCAGAAGGAGATCATCTTCAGCAGGACGCTTTCGATCTTGGTGCGCAGTACCTTGGAGATTGTGAACGTGCCGCCACTGACCCTGGTAGTCAGATTCCCGTCCTCGAAGATCCACGTCATGGAACTTTCGGGGCTGCGGTAGCCGGTCTCCTCCGATTCCTCCAGCATGGTCATCTGGGCCTCCACGCCCTGGAGTGGGGAGATCGTCAGGGTGATGGGGTAGGTGTCTTTTCGGAAGCGGTAGGTGAGCTCGTGCTCCTCGCACAGCCCCTGCAGCTTCTTTTTCTGTGCCTCGTACAGAGTGATTTCGCTCATGGTCTCTCCTTTCTCATTTCAGGATCAGCAGCACGTCGTTCCATGCCAGCTTGACCCGGTATTCCTCCAAATCGGCCTCGGTGACATATTTCCGGCCGAATTGCTTCTTCATTCCCTTCCATACCCGCCAGGGGATGCAGTAGACTTCGCCGGAATCGAATCCGGCCAGGACAAAGCACCGAGCCCCCAGGGCTTCATGCTCCGTCATATAGGCATCCTGGATCTCCTGAACCCGGCTCTGCTCCATGCGGGTTGAGGACGTGTATTTCGCCTCGAAGATGTACTCCCGGCCGCCCTTGACGATGCCCTTGTAGTCCGGCTGCGCCTTCTTCACAAAGCAGGCGATAAACCGGCCGTTACCCAGGTTCTTGAGGGGATGCATAGGCTCCGGCGTCTTTTCGATCAGCGCAAAGCCCGTTTCCCGGTAGTAGTCAAAGGTCGCGTCGATCCTCGCCTCAAACCGCTGCCCCTTGGCCTTGGCTTCTTTGCCGAGCTGCTGGCGGCGGGGGTCCTTGTCTTTTACCACAGCCACCGCATCAGGCCTCCGAGCCAGGCACCGCTGACGAACATCAGCATCCCGATCACGCTCTGAATGACGGTCCTTGCAAAGCTGATATCTCCTGCGTCGCTGGCGCCGGCGGTCCCGTAGATCAGCAGAGCGCCCAACACGAAGATCACCCGGAAGATGCGCCTGGCGCGCCGAATCGCTTTCGTTGTCATATCATTTCCTCCGTTCATCGTCCGAAATAGGTTCCATCCAGCCAGAAGCCGTCTGTGCCTTGTTCAAATTCAGCCTGCCATACGTAACCGGCTTCAAAGATTTCGCTGTGTTCGCCGGAAAGCAGCCGCCTCGCTATGTCATAAGCACGCTCGACCGCTGCGGCTTCTCCGGGATCGCTTGCTCGCTCTGGCCAGACGATGCCGGTCCATTGCCAGCGCCCGTATTGCAGGGGGGCGGTCAAGACTCCCTCCATCGTGTTCGGAAAACGTGGATCCGCGATCCTGTTAAGTACCACGTCGCCGACCATCATCCGGCATTCGTCGCTTGCCTCGTCCCCTCCGGCCTCTTGATAGATCACACAAGCCAGCATTTCCAACTCGTCAAGCTCCGGCTCCGGGACGGGCTCGGACGTCGGTTCCGGTTCCGGCGCCAGTTCCGGGATTTCTTCCTGCGGTTCCGGTACCGGCAGGCCATTGAGGGCAAGAGGGAATCTCTTTATGGCGCGGGGCCGGGCCGCAGCCGGCGCCGGTTTCTCCGTCAGCTCGATCACGGCAGGCTGATCGGGTTCTGCAACATCCGCCGCCGTCTCCCGGCTTTTGGATCCGGCGACGGTGAGCAGCACCACGCACAGGCAAAAAGCTGGGATAAGCGTCACGGGCTTCTTCATTTGGTCTTACCTCCGATCTGTTTCATCTGTCCTCCGGCAGCCGGGAGCGGCCTCGCGCGTCTGCTCGCTTTTGCGTAAGCCTCCTGGAACTCGTAATAGGCGTAGGCTTCGGTTCCGTCCGAGAAGCGCCGTATCAGCGCCTCCGGGCCTCCCATGCTCCGCACTACCTGGCGGACAAATTCAGGGGTGGAATCATGGTCCACAGCTTCGGCCGGAGTCAAGCCCTCATAGTCCATCAGCATTTTCAGGCCGGACCATGCAGCATGGCTTTGTCCGATCAGCTCCGAACGGATATCCTCAGCCTTTTCCTTGAACTCCGCGATTGTGGGCGGGAATTTGCACTCCCTGCAGAGCTTGATCACGGCCTGCTGCCCGGTCCAGAAATCTACGTCGGGGAGGCAGCTGCACCAGAGCTGTATCGTCGGAACCAGCTTCTGAATGCCGCCCTTGAACGCTTCGGCATTTGGATAGGCCAGGAGCATGATCCCAAAAATCTCGGTCATTTCCTTTTGCGTCATTGTTCCGCTTCCTCAAACATCTGGTGGATCTTCTGCAAGTCCTCCATGGCGCTGGCGCTGGAGCTCTGGCGCTGATCCGGTTTCCGGTTCCGCCCCCAGCCCTGCTTCGCGCATTTCCGCACGACCAGGTTCCAGTCTTTCCACTTGTTCCGGTTGCCGGTGCTTTGGGCCGATTCGTCCACATAGGTGATGCACCGCTGCAGCTCCTCCTCTCCAAGTTCGGCCAGCAGCCGAGCATATTCATCGTCCGAGAGTCGGACCCAGCCATATTCACCGTACTTATGCCGCACAACCTTCGGCTCCGGCTGATCTGCCGCCGGGTCATACGGCGCTGTGACGCTGTCCCGCTCGTTGAAGCGTTCCGCCAGGTACTGCCGGAAGCCTTCATATTTGACCTTCTGGATCTCCGCAAGCAGCGGCTTGTTGATCTTGTCGCTGGCCGACCAGTTATAGCGAAACCAATTCAGGACCAGCAGCTCCTTCGTCGGGGCATTGTACCGAATGACGTTGTGGATCTGGTCGAGCCGCTTCAAAAGGCGTTCCGCCGAGTCCGTGTTATACCCGGTCTCATTCGCAACCTGGCGTATGCTTATCTCATAGCATCCGCACAAATTGGTATGCGGGTTGGTCATGAAGTACAGGTACAGGTACTTGTCCTCCGGCGTGAATTCGTCCACGACCTTGGAATCCGTCCAGAAGCTCATGCTGATATTCCGATAACTTCCCATTGTGTTTCCTCCAGGGCCGCCCGGAGCACCGAGCGGCCCCCTAGATCAGAACGGAAGCTCACCGTCGTCTTCGGCCTCCGTGAACTCACCGTAGTTGGAGGAGGGGTAGCCTCCGTAGGTCTGGGCCTGCCCGCCTCCCTGGCCGTAACCGTTGGCTCCGGCATATCCGCCGTACCCGCCGCCGCCGTTGCCGCCATATCCGCCGTACCCGCCGGGAGCTGCGCCGGCAGCCTGGCCGCCGTCGCCGTCCCGTTTGCTGTCGCCGAAATAGACATTGTCGGCCACGACCTCGGCGCTCCGGCGCTTATTACCCTCCCGGTCCGTCCAGTCCCGCAGCTGCAGCCGCCCGGAGGCGACGGCCATGCGGCCCTTGGTGAAATACTTGGAGACGAATTCCGCCGTGCTCCGCCAGGCTACGATGTCGATGAAGTCCGTCTGCTTCTCGCCGCTCTCCTTGTTCTGGAAGTCGCGGTCACAGGCCAGGGTGAAGCTCGCCACCGCGACGCCGGACTGCGTCCTCCGGAGCTCAGGATCGCGGGTCAGGCGGCCCATGAGAACGATGTGATTAAGCATCCTCGTCCTCGCCTTCCTGCGCAGGGACCTCCAGCTTCGCCGGACCGACGATCTCCCGGATGCGCAGCGTTTCCTTTTCCACTTCGGAGAGATAGGCCTTTTCGTCGACCTTGCAGGCCAGGATCACGTCCAGGAGCACGCTGCGCCGAATCAGGCAGGAATACTCCTCCGTGGTGATGGTGATGGTATTGACAGGGTTCATTTTCGATTTTCCTTTCTGCTGCATATATCAATGGCAGCCTTGCACTCGGCTACGTCGAACATGCCGATGTGCGTATTCTTGTACGGGATGCCCATCTGCTGGGAGAGCCACCGATAGGCTCCGTCCCGGTCGCCTTTGAAGCGCCCGAATTTCCAGAGCGGGTCAAAAGCCTCGTGGGCGAGATTCTTCCAATGCCGGAGTTCCGCGTTTGCCAGACGGCCCAGGGGTTTGATGCTGCCCCGATGGCAGCCTACCCAGGCAAGGTCTTTCCGGCAGACCCACATCTTACGGCCGTAGCCCCTCCCGTAGATCTCCTTGCTGTCCACCAGCTCCGCCGGCTGACGGCAATAGGGGCAGATTACTTTCACCGGCTCCAGGCCTCCTTGTACCTTTCGATTTGCTCCGGGGTGTCGGTCTCGATCCCCAGCTCCTTCGCCTCGGCAATGGCGCCGTCAATCAGACGAGCCATCTCCTTCGTGTCCATGTTGCTGGTATGCTTATAGACCAGGTAGCAGTTGAACAGCTTCCCGTTTTCCTCGCGGGTATCGAAGCATCGGACATAAGGATAGATTTTCCCGACGTCCACCCCGGCGGGGAGCTTGAAGCCGACCTTCATGCCGTCTTCGTCAGTATCAATGGCCCCGAAGGCCACCACCAGGCGGACCTTTACGGCGTCGTCGCTTTCGCCGGTCTCGGCAGCGATCTTATTGACCAGAATGTGAAAGTAGGCGCTGGCGTTCTTGGACCGCTTCTCGCGGTGCTTCTTGATCTCCACGTCCAGCTCCTGGCCTTTCAGCCGTTCGTAGTCCTCCCGGAAGTCCCGGTCCAGCTCCACGGTCACGCGCTGTTTGCGGTTGAGGCCGAGGGAAATATCCACCAGCCTCCCGCGAATCGGCCCGTTCATCGGGCCTCCCACTTCTCCAGGTACAGCGGCATCAATCCAGTGTCGCCGAGCCAGGCCAGGAAATTTTCGATGGTGGGAATGATGCTTTGCGTTTCATCCCGGCGGTATGTTTCCGACCATACCAGACTTCCATTGCTGACCAGGTAGGTGAAGCTCCTCGCTTCCGGGATCAGCTCGAAGTACATGGGGTGCTGGGTACTGTCGAAATACTTGCCGGGCTCGTAGCTCTTGGAGAATTTGATGTCGAATATCTCTCCGGCTCTGAGGCAGTCCAGCCGCCCGTTCAGGAGCATCGTCAGTCCGCCGACCTGGACGTTCCTGTATGCCTTGTACTGAAGGACGCCGCCACGCACGCGGTTTGCGATTGCCGCAGCCGCTTCGCCCCAGCTGTCGCCCTCCGGGCTCATGCCGTAGACGATCTGCGTCACCAATTCCTCAAAGTCGATCCCGTTCTGCATGGCCTCGGAGGTTGGCGTCGGCTCCCGGCGCAGCACCAGCATGAATTCCTCCATCTGGTCTCGCTCGGTGGTCGCGTCGGCGTTGGGGTTCTCCTTCATGGCGTAGAGCCAGGAATAAAGAAGGCTGTGGGTCATGAGGTAGCGCATTTACTTCGCCTCCTTTTCCTCCTGGGGGGCAGCCGGAACCGCTTCGTCCTTGGCGGGCGGGGCAGGGGTGTACTGGCCGAGGACCTTGTCATAGAACAGGCCCAGCGCCTTGCACTTCGCGTTCCACTCCGCGTGGAGCTCCCGCTTGGAGGTCAGAGCGTGGGGCACATTCAGGAATTCAGGGAATACCGCATTGGCGGTTTCCAGGTCAGAGACGCGCCCGATCAGCTCCCGGCCGATCTGCAAAGCCTTCTCATAGGCGTCCTTCTCCGCCGCGGCCTGCTCGGCCTCCAGGGCGCTCACGGCGTTGTACTCAGCGAAGAGCTTGGTGAGGAAGTCGTTGGGGACGCCCGGCGCCAGTTCCGGGATCGCCCGAATGCCATGGATGCCGCGGGTGCCTTTGGCGAAGTACCGCTCACAGTTGGAGAAGCCAATGGTGCGCTGATTGCCGCGCATTTCCATGAAGCCGCCCAGGTCCATGACCTCCCAAACGGAGTTCTTGGAGCTGCCCTCCGCCTTGATGCGGAGCTTGACGTCGTCGCCGTCCTTGTCCTCGATGGTGTGGAAGACGATCACGATATGCTTGTCCAACTGATAGATGCAGTGATCCAGGAAGCGCTGGAACTCCTTGCCGAGCCAGCCGTAGCCCTTCAGCGACAGGGAGCCGTCCCGCTGACCGTATTTCGGTTCGATGCTCTTGCCGTACTGCCCCATGACAGAGAGCAGTTTCCCGCCGGTGTCGATCACGATGGTCTCAAAATCAGCCAGGTTGTTCTTCACGCCCTGCAGCTCCAGCTCAGAGCAGCCGATGCCGAGATCAGAGCGCAGCTCCTTGTAATCCCTGGGCTGGGTGATGCCTGCGGCCATATTCAGCACGTCGCGGTTGATGCGCTCGGCGGACAGGTCCACGTCGATGTAAAGGGGCTTCGGTGCGGAGAGCGCCAGGGTGGTCTTTCCGATGCCAGGGTAGCCGGCGATCAGCATGCGGATCTTCTTGTCCGCGAAGGTGAGAGATTCGGGTTTTACGATCATTTCAATTACTCCTTTCAGATGGATGGGCCAGCATTTTTGTGAACATCAAATAGAGACCGGCGGCCTCCTGGTCCTCCAGGCCGACGATATCCGGGCCTTCTTCGGTGAAGCCCATTTTCATAACCACGATGTCCCCGACGATGGGACTGCCGTGCGCCAGGGTCCCGTAGAGCAGGCTGCCGATGGCGTTCAGTTCCAGGTCGAGCAGCAGGCCTTCGTCGTTGACGATCATCACAAAGGGCTGTTTCAGGCCGACGGGATGGACGATCTCAATTCCGCCGCCTACGACAGCGCCGACCGTCTTATACAGGGGCTCCTCAAAGTCCCGGATTTCTACCTTGTCTTTGGCGGTGATTACGATGCCTTTCATTCGCTCTCCTTTCCCTGGATGTAGCCGGTGACCTTCTCGGTCAACCAATCCTGCACGGTGGCATGCCCTTCGGCCTCTATCAGCTGTTGCAACGCCTCATAGACGGGCGTTTCCAGCCTGGCCCTGATGGAACACGTCAGCCGGTGCTTGTCCTTCCTGCGTGCGCTGCGCGCTGAGGCGCGCTCCGGGTCGAAAGCGGTATAGAGAGCGTCCATGGCGGCCTTCGTGAGCTCGATCCCGTACTGATCCCCGTTCTCGCATTTGCTGTGAATGTACTTGTCGTATTTCGGATAGATCTTCTGGACGACCTCGATCATGGCCTTTACCGGGACATTTTTCCTGATCCTCAGAGCTTTCAGCTCGTTCATACCATCACCGCCTTGAATCCCGCCGGGAGGCGGACTATAATGGCTGCAGGTGTTTTATTGCCTGGGGCCGTTTCCCGCTGCATCGGGGCGGCCTCTTCTTTTTCTGCCAGGCAATCACAGCGTTCCCCAGGATCAAGGTTGCTCCCGCAGAGCGGGCAAGTCCTGTAATACGCCACGGCGCTCACAGCCTTTCCAGCTGACGCCACAGCACCGGGGACATGGTTATGATCTGATACCCGGCAGCTTCCAGCTCCGTGGAGCGGTCATAGCTCTCCACGTCCTGGGCGTGCCGGGTGACGGCGTTGGCCAGCCCGTAAAGGGAAAGGTCGCCGCCCTCGATCAGCCGGCCCAGGATTCCCTTGCCCTCGGCCTCGGTGAAGCCGAACTCCTTGGAGGTCAGCTCGATCACCTGCGGGACGGTATCGGCCTGGAGCTTCGCTTCCGTCGCCTCGCGCATCTGGCCGACGATCTTCTCAAAGCTCGCCTGGCTGACGGCGGCGCGGACCGAATCTTCCAGCCGCATGATGAAGGCCTTGTCGCTGGCCTGGATCGTTTCGTCCCGGAAGATGCTCATGTCGTCGTTGGCCTCGTTGACGCGGCCGACGTGGTACTTCCTCATGGACCCGCTCTCGGCCACCATGCCGTTGGAGCAGACCAGCCGGTAGATCAGCGGCTTCACGTTCACGCTGCCATAGCCGACCTCGGAATTGGTGACGATCACTCCGGCCTGCACCGGATCTCCGACCTTGACCTCTGCCGTTGTGCGCGGGGACACGACCTTGATATACATGCGGCTTTCCGTCAGCTCGCAGCTCTCCACCCTGGCGTCCTCAATGCCGCCGATGATCGGCAGCACCGCCGAAGCGATCTCATAATTGTCGATCCTGCGGTACCGATCGGAGAGTAGGGCACGGGCGTTGCCGTCCATGGTCCGCAGCATCCGCTTGGTATCGGCGTTGTCCTCCAGCCAGGCGTTGACGTTCCGGGCCAGAAGCTCCGGCCGCTCCCGTCTCATGCGGTCGTAATACTGCGCGGGGATTTTGAGGAACGACCCGATCTGCCGATGGGCGATATCGGTAATCCCGTAAGGGACAGGGGCGTTCCCGCCGCTGACCACCAGCTGGGGGTCAGCCTGTCCGGTCATCGTCAGCGCGCCTGCGTCGACGATGAAATCTTTCTTTGCCGTGTTCTGCCGGTCCAGCTCCACGGCAAGAGCCTGAAGACTTCTTCCTTCCTTCACAACGATTGCTCCTTTCGCTGTGCGGCCTGAGCCGCTTTCCTGGCAGCCGTCCGCGCGTCCAGCGCCTCGCGCCCTCCTGGCTGCCGCAGGATGGCGTGAATCAGATCCATCGTCGCCGCGGCCAGACCGTCCCATGCCGCTTGCGGGATGGCGTCGTAATCGAATTCCAGGGACGTTGTGATCTGATCGTCGCTTGGGGCGGATATGTACCGCGTGCTTGCCATGCTGTTCACCTCCTCATGTGTTTAGCCGATTACACAGCCTCGGTAAAAAAAATCTGGTCCACGGTCTTGCCCAGCGCTTTGGCGATTTTAAGCAGCGTCTGGGTTGAGGTAGCCCGTGTGGAGCCATTCTCCAGGTTGGAAATCGTGGTCCGGCTGACGCCGGACTTGGCTGCGAGCTCCTCCTGGGTCATTTTGAGCTCTTCGCGGGCTTCCTTGATCTTGTAGCCCATACCCATCCTCCTTTCTACAAGATGTTGTGGTGTTCAATCGGTTACACAAGCATACTACACCAGGCCGGGAGGCCTGTCAAGTGGATTTTACAATTTTCGTTCAACAAATTGCACGTTTTGGTTGACGGCTGCCCCTGCGCATTGTATAATACATTGAACATAAAAGGGGGAAGCCGACCAATGACCCTTGTGGAGCTAATTCAACAATACCGTTCTGAACACGGTTTATCTCAACGACAATTCGCGCTTGACTGCGGAATGTCCAACGGGTATATCTCCATGCTGGAACGCGGGGAGAATCCCAAGACCAGGCAGCCGATCACTCCGACGTTGGCCGCTCTTAATAAGCTGGCTGCCGGCATGCACATGACCTTGGGAGAAATGCTCAGTGCCATCGATGATATGCCGGTAGAGCTAAGCGAAGATGAAGGCGACGATCTGATGAAAATATCCGCCCCCTTGAAAGAGGGCGGATTCAGTGACCAGGATCTTGAAATCGTCCGGCTTATTCTTCATCTGTCACCTGAAAAGAAGCAGGACGCGATAAAGTATCTGCGTTATCTAGCGTCTGACCGCGCAGATGGGTAAGCAGCATCTCTTTTTCCTTCTCTCTGACGGTTGCAAGCAGCTGCAAAACCAGCAGTAATTCCTTGCTACTTATAACCATCGTTACCGCCCCTTTCTTCATAGATTCCTGCCGACAGTGACCCCATTATAGCGCATGATGTTCAGAATTGTTAAAAACGGGAGATTATCACGTCCGGGCGGTTTTCTCGGCCGGTCTTGGAGGAATGAGTATGGAGTTTATCGTAATCGTTTTAGGTGCCGCCGTTTTTGCGATCATTATTGGGATCATCATCACGAAAAAGAAACAAAAAGATTTAAACCAGCAAATGCGCAAGCCCTATCAGAAGCTGGCCGCAGAATTTGAACGGGTTGGGTGGATTGCCTGGGGATATGGTGCGCACCGCGCAGAAGGACAGGATGCTCGAATCCAGAGGGCAATCAATTCTCGGAGCATGGAGCTGATCAGTTATGACAAAGAATCCAGAACAGCTGTCGTAAAGGGAGAGCGCGGGAAAATGTACACGATAACTCCGCAAGGATGCTCCTGCCCCGATTTCGCCTCTCGCGGATTTCCTTGCAAGCACATGTATTTCGCCGTCATGGAAATTCCCGGATGAATGGAAGCCTCGCGCGCGTGCGCGTGTGCGTGTGCGCGCGATCGCGTGCGCGCGATCGGGTGCGCACTGTCTCTGTACTGTACTGTATGGAATAGATTTATATATTTCTTCTGGATATCGTTCTTAAGATAGACTATCAGTAGAAAGGAGAAGGCGCTGTGCCGAAAAGGAAAAGCTCTGGTTCGCTGCCGGCGAAACCGAAGCGCGGGCAGAAGCTCGACGAAGCCGGTGTGGTCTATGCTCGGTACAGCAGCCACAACCAGAAGGATATCTCCGTTGAACAACAGATCGAAAAGTGCATGGAGCTGGCCGCAGAATTCGGCCTCCGCATCATAGATACCTATTCGGATCGCGCCGTGTCCGGCAGAACGGATAAGCGGACGCAGTTCCAGCAAATGATGAAAGATGCCCAGCTTGGCTATTTCAGCTATGTAATCGCCTGGAAGTCAAACCGCATCGGGCGGAATATGCTGGAGGCGCTGGTCAACGAAGCGCGGCTCCAGGAGCTGGGCATCCGCATCCTGTATGTGGAGGAGGATTTCGACGACACGGCCGCCGGGCGCTTCGCAGCCCGCTCGATGATGAACGTCAATCAGTTCTATTCCGAGAACATGGCGGAGGACATCAAGCGCGGTCTCTATGATAATGCCCGAAACTGCATGGTGGCCAACGGTCACCTGACCTATGGCTATAAGGCCGATGAAACGCTGCATTACGTGATCGACGAGCCCAGGGCCGCTGTAGTCCGGGAGATCTTCACCCGCGTGGCCGCAGGGGAGCCCTTCGTGGATATCTTCAATTCCCTTAACCGCCGGGGGATTACCACGTCCTACGGTCAGCCATGGGGGAGAACGAGCCTCAATAAGATCATCACAAACGAGCGGTACCGAGGTATTTACATCTACGGGGACATCAGGATCGAGGGCGGGATCCCCCGCATTATCAGCGACGAGCTTTTCTTCAAAGTCCAGGAGGTGATCACCACGAAAAAGAATCCAAGAGGCAGACACAGAGTAGCCGGCGATTATCTCCTCACCGGGAAACTCTTTTGCGGAAAATGTGGTGCGCCAATGACGGGCTACTCCGGCACCAGCCGGAGCGGGGAGCTGCATTATTACTACGTCTGCCAGACGCGCCGGGTGGAAAAGACCTGCGACAAGAAAAATGTCCGCAGGGACGATCTGGAGCTTCAGGTCGCCCAAGCAATTAAAGCCCATGTGCTCCAGGACGAAATGATAGAACGGATCGCCGATCAGACCATCGAATGGAATGAGCGGAAGGAGGCGGATAGCCACATCGGGCTTATGAAGGACCAGCTCGAAATCACGAAACGGGGGATCAAGAATATCCTGGCTGCCATTGAGCAGGGAATCATCACTCCCAGCACAAAGGATCGGCTGCAGGAGCTGGAGGCAGAGGCCTCCAAGATTGAGGCCAACATAGCGGCAGCCAAGGCGGATATCGTCTACGTCTCACGGGACGATCTCATATCCGGCCTGTCGATATTCAAGGACGGAGATATCCGAGAGAAGAACTTCCAGCGCCGCCTTTTCGACACCTTCCTCGTGGCCGTCTTCGTCTATGACGACGATTTGAAGATCGTGTTCTCCTTCACTGGGGACAAAAACACTATAAGAATACCGATAGAAGCCCTGCAAAACGCGGTAGAAAATAACGATGCCGAGTGTTCGTTTAAGCTCCACCTTGCTCCACCAAAGTGGAGCCAGACGAACCAAGCGTCTGGCTCCAGCATTTCCATCGTAATGGTGAGCGGGCTGTTCGTGCTGTCCTGCCCCCTGGAGCTGTGCGGAAAATAAAATAAGGCTATTGCCCTGGTGCGTGTGCGCCGCGGCAATAGCCTTTTTTTGCATTTTATACTAACGAAAATCGTTATTTTCTACCATGTTCAAGCGGGATTCTACAATAATCGGTAAAATCTACCGCAAAGGAGCATGGCTATGATTAGGATTTTACTGTCTACCCGGCTTGGCGAGCGGAGGTGGACTCAAGCCGATCTCGCCCGTGCTACGGGCATCAGGCCGTCCACGATCAACGACCTGTACCATGAGATTGCAGAGCGCGTCAACCTGGAGCACCTGGATCTGATCTGTGAAGCTCTCGGCTGCGAGCTTTCCGATCTCATTGTCCGGGCGCCGAACAGCGACGTCCGCACGAAGACGCGCATCGGCGCTGAAAAGTACAAGCGAAAGGCTCCTTAAAAATGGTCCAGGGCGTTTGTTCGCCCTGGGCTTTTTCTTTACAGTCCGACGTCTTTTCCGTCCGGGAATGTGAAGCCAAGCATAGGCCTCGCGCCCAGGGCCTCCGCAATCTTTTGCCATTCCTCCACGGTGAACTTTCCGGTATTCAGCCGCTTGTTCAAGAGCTGGGGCGACCAGCCGAGCCGCCGCGCCAGCTCCGAGTTTGATATGTGCGAATAGGCCAGCGCCATTTCGATAATCTGTCTTGCTGTCATGCTATCCCTCCTCGCCTGCCATCATAAACCGAATAGGGGAAATTGTCAACGAAAAATTTTCAAATTTCTCCGAAAAAGTTAAAAGAAAAGGTTGACAAAGTAAACCGTTTGGTTTATAATGATACCAGAAAGAACGAAAGGGGGTGAGAAAAACGACCGACAAAGAAAAAGCCCTGCGGGACCTGCTGAAACTCCTCGCTGATCATCCAGAGTTGGCAGACCGGATCACGATCACGATAAGGCCCAGCAAAGTCCCGCAAGACAAGAACCCGGAGCAAGACCCAGAGACCTAACCCCGGCACTGAGGGGGAGCGGAAACTCCCCTCCCCCTCAGTATACCACGCCGAACAGATAATACAAGGGGGATAAACCAATGTACGAAATGATGAAGAAGCAGAACTACGGTGTCGAGATTGAGCTGACGGGCATCACCCGCGAGCAGGCTGCGAAGGTTATCGCCGAGTACTACGGAACGACCACCAGCTACGCCGGGAGCTACTACCAGACCTACACCGCCAGGGACCGCAAGGGCCGCACCTGGAAGGCCATGTCCGACGGGAGCATCCGCACGGAGCGGAAGCGCAACGGAACCAAGGTCGACGCTGGCCGGGAATACTCCTGCGAGGTCGTGACCCCCGTTCTTCAGTACGAGGATCTGGAAGACCTGCAGAATGTCGTCCGCGCCCTTCGCGCCGCCGGAGCCTTCGCCAATTCCTCCTGCGGCATCCACGTCCACGTGGACGGCGCCAACCACACGCCGGAGAGCTTGACCCGGCTGCTCAACTTCGCCATCGGCCGGCAGGACCTCTTCTACGAAGCCCTCCAGATCGGCGACCGGGCTAACCGCTGGTGCCACAAGATGGGCCGTCCACTGTTCACGGCCATGAAGAAAGCCTCCGACAAGAGCAAGGCCGACGTCGAGCGGATGTGGTACAGCCAGCTGAACGACGGGTACCGCGGTGGCATCGACCACGAACACTACAACGAGACCCGCTACCACGGCATCAACCTGCACGCCTTCTTCACCAAGGGCACCGTGGAGTTCCGGCTCTTCAACGGCACCACCCACGCCGGGAAGATCAAGGCCTACGTTCAGTTCTGCCTCGCCATGAGCGCCTGGGCTATCGACTGCAAGAGCAACGACCTCTACTTCAAGTCCATCCGGAACCTGACCACGGAGCAGCGGGGGAAGCTCATGGGGAACGTGCTGAAGAAGCGGCTGGGCCTCCGGGGCGCTGAGTTCAAGACCTGCCGGGAACACCTGACCGCCGCTTTCAAGGCCGAGGCCGCCCGGACCGAGGCCGCCTAAGAATCAAATCCCGCCCCGGAGGTCACGAGGGCAGAAAGGTAGAGCATGGAACGACTGACCACATGGAACGGCAAGAAATACGTCCTTCCGCAAGGCCGGACGTCGGACGGAAAAAGCTACTGGCGGATCATAGCCGAAAGGCTTGCCGCTTATGAGAACACGGGGCTTAGTCCTGAGGAGATCGAAAAGCTAGTTGAAAAGGAGAGAAATCAATGAACAAGATTCGCAGAAAGAGCTTGAGGGATATCATCGACCAGCTTGAGGAGCTGAAGGATGCCCTGGACACGCTCAAGGAGGAAGAGGAGGAATACCGCGACAACATCCCGGAGAACATGCAAGGTTCAGAGCGATATGAGATCGCCGAGGCTGCTTGTGACAATCTGGACAGTGCCGTGGATAGCCTGGATGAAGTGATCAGCTACATTGAGGAGGCGACAGCATGAGCCGCAAATACTATCTCGCCTATGGGAGCAACCTGGACGTGGACCAGATGCTCCGCCGCTGCCCCGACGCCATCCAAATCGGCGCGGCCACCGTCAAGGACTATGAGCTGCTGTTCCGCGGAAACGCCCGGCGCTTCGGGGTGGCGACGATTGAGCCGTGCAAGGGGGAAAGCGTCCCCGTCGGCATTTGGTCCATCAGCGAGCGGGACGAACGGGCGCTTGACCGTTATGAGGGGTGGCCCCATCTGTACGAAAAGCAGATGTTCCGCGTCCGGGTGAAGGGCAAGCTGATCTCCGCCATGGCGTACATCATGACGCCCGGCCACCGGATCGCCCCGCCCAGCGTGGCATACCTGGACACGATCGCCCAGGGCTACGAGGACTTCGGATTTGATCTCGGTCCCCTGATGCTGGCGGCCGAGGAAGCAGAAAGGAGAGCCGGATGAAATACACATACACCTTCGACCAGCTCCGCGACGTTCCAGCGGAAAACGTGCGTAGACTCTTTTTGGATTTTGAGGCGACCGTCCGCCACTTCGGGGCCGTGGATCTATCCCGCTACTTTACAGCTGACAGCGGAGTGATTGAAGCGCCGGACGAAATCACGGCCTGCGAGCGGCTTTTCATCGTATACAATCGCACTTATCCCGTCGGCTACACCGGACGCAGCATGAGCGTCAGCGACGTGGTAAACCTCTGGGACAACAGTGTGGACCCGCCGAAGAAAAGCACATGGTTTTGTGACAGCTTTGGATTCAAACTATTGGAGGTAACAGCATGAGCAGAGATTGGACACCCGAAGAGATCCAGGCCGTGAGCGCGGCCATGAAGGAAGCCGGAAGCATGGGCTTCGAGGAATTCAGCGCCGAGGTCGAAGCGACCACGGCGGCCAAGGAAAAGGTTGACGCCTTCGCACAGGTCCAGACGGACGGCGTTCACTTCTGCCCCCGGTGCGGGAAGATGTCCGTGAAGGACCGGCTGCACACCAACGCCCTGAGCCGCCATGCCACCGTCTACGTCTGCGACGCCTGCGGGATGGACGAGGCGATCCGGGACTGGAAGGGCGTCCCCCTCCCGCTGAAGGAATGGGCGATTGCGAAGCTCCCTATGGTAAGGAAGCCGCAGAACACCCCGCCTGAGCTCCGTCCGTGAGTTGCAACAGGGGTGCTTTGAATTGGGAAGGTAGACACACGCCCCAAAAAGAAAGCGCTCTGAGGGCGCAGAAACGCGAAAAAAGCCCCCATGCAGGATTGAGGTCCTACATGGGGGCTTCTCTGTGGCTGTGAGTCATGTTTTGTGATCGTAACGGTAAAGCATCGTGACCGTCTGCTCCCTGGTCAGCAGATCCTCCCACATTC
>Ga0310786_10001359_pt1 | contig 39319 bp, 31 predicted proteins | sample AusTroGonzalo_MG_FD_203881 | JGI IMG/M metagenome (GOLD analysis project Ga0310786, IMG submission 203881) | Bovine rumen microbial communities from tropical cattle in Woodstock, Queensland, Australia - Gonzalo_03 (v2) (version 2) | ecosystem: Host-associated > Mammals > Digestive system >... | reverse complement strand
TCAGTGCGCTACCCAGAGGAATTACACGCAGGTAACGCAGCATACCGTTCTTGTAGACCGATACGGTTGTGGTATCGGCACCGTAGTCGACAAGTACGCAGCCCTGCTGACGGTCATCATCGGTCAGTATTGCATCGGCCTGAACCATGGGTGCAACGTAGCCGTCCACTATCTCGACCTGTGCCATCATAAAGCACTGGGCGATATAATCGGCCACCTGTTTGCGGAGCAGGATATTCAGGTAACTGCCTCCAAGTGAGCGGCAGGCCACACCCATAGGATCGGTCTCGGTGCCGCGCTTGTTGTCCACCACATACTCCTGTGACTCCTGGAACAGGTTCACATAGCCTTCGTATTCAATCTCGCTGCACTGCTGGAACATATCATCCAGCACCTCCTGGCTCACTACGGTCTCCTCGTCAAACTGATGCTCCACCTTGCTGATAATGGATTTCAGACCCTTGGCGTTATAACCCACGTAAACCTTTTCGATGTTGGTCGAAAGGATCGTGTTAAGGCGCTCCACCACCTCGGCTATGGCATTGGCTGTCTTGTCCAGGTTATAGACGGCGCCGTGACGGATGCATGATGACGACGGCACGCCGGCATAAGCCAGAACCTTGAGTGAGCCGTCACTCATTATCTGACCGGCCACACCAGAGATCTTGGATGAGCCAAGTTCAATTGCTACAATAACTTTTTCTTCCATCTATCTTATTTTCGTTTCTTACATACTACCTGACCGTCGTAGGCCACACTGATTGAGCGGTATTTGTTCCAGCCCACGTTGTCCAGACCCTTCTCATAGAAGTTCATCAGACGCTCCAGCTTGTCCTCGACATTATCGGCCGAACCCAGTATCAGCAGATGATCGCCCACACGGGGTACAAGTTCAATCTGTCCGTCCTTGGTCACGTTTATCTGCTCCACCTGCGCCTTCCAGAACTCCGAACGGTCCAGTACACGCACTACCTGCAGCAGTTCATTCGCAGCAAACTGGCGGTCTATGTATCCGGTGGCTACCGGCAGCTGCACGGCAAGAGAGTGCTGAGTGAGTATCTCACCCTTACTGTCCACATAGAAATCCTGGCCGCGGTTGTTTATGACACGCACCAGAGGCACCTTACTCGACAGGTTAATCCTGAGCATGTCGCCACCGGTCTTGTAACACTGCACCTTGCCTACCAAAGGATGAAGCAGCAGGGTCGCCTCAATCTTTTCGGGGTCGATATCCTGTAGCGGCAGACCCACGGGATCGATTGAATGCTCCTGAAGCACGCCGATGACCATCTCCTCGTCAATAAGGTCAAAATGAAGACTGTCCGTGATATGCAGGTCCAGACCACGGCACAGACGGGTATCCTCATGCCTGTCAGTCATGGCCACCACCGAATAGCAAAGGTATCCGGCCAGCACAACCACCGATAATATGGACAGTATCTTCTTGAGCACCTTATTTAAGTATCTTTGTTATGGTTTCTACATAATCCTCCAGGTCACCGGCACCCAGGGTTACCAGCACCTGTACATCATCCTTTATCTCTTTCACCAGTTCAGGTACCTGGTTGCGTGAGATTATTCCCTTGCACACACCCGGTTTCATATTCTCCGATAACAGTGCGCTCGTAACACCCGGTATGGGTTGCTCGCGTGCAGGATATATCTCCAGCAGCCAAACCTCGTCAAACAGCGACAGGCTGTCGGCGAACTCGTTGTAGAAGTCCCTTGTGCGGGTATACAGATGCGGCTGGAATATGCATGTTATCTTGCGGTCGGCATAGAGCTTACGCAATGACAAAGCGCACTGGCGGATCTCCTCGGGATGATGCGCATAGTCGCTCAGATAAACCCTGTCGGCAGTCTTTACATGGAAGTCAAAACGGCGGTCGCATCCGCGGAAAGAGCCGATGCGCTCGCGGATGACATCGTCCGATGCACCGCTCAGCTGAGCCATTGCCATTGCAGCCACTGCATTCTCGACATTGATAGGGATGGGCACGCCCAGCTCAACATCAGCGATGCTGCCCAGCGGTGATACATAGTCAAACTTGAGTTCGCCGTTGCCTACCCTTACGTTGGCGGCATGAAACGTACCCTCGTCCAGTCCGTAGGTATAGAGGCTCACACCCTTCTGAAGCTGCGGCTTGATCCTTTCGGCCAGACCCACGTGAAGTATCAGGTCACCGCCCGGCTTGATGAGCGATGTATACTTGCGGAAACTCTCCACATATGCATCATAAGTGCCGTATATATCCAGATGGTCGGCATCGACGGCGGTGATGACCGAGCGCAGCGGAGTCAGATGATGGAACGAGCGGTCAAACTCATCGGCCTCAATGACCACGCGACGGCTCTTGTTCGATATCATCAGGTTGCTCTCAATGTTCTTAAGGATGCCGCCCAGGAATGCGTTGCAGCCCTCATCGGTACCATCCAGGATATAGGCAACCATCGATGAAGTGGTGGTCTTGCCATGGGTTCCTGCCACGCACAGGCCGTCGAGCGAGCGGGTCAGCGTGCCAAGCACCTGAGCACGTTTCTGGACGTCAAAGCAGTGCATGTTGAACCAGCTCAGTATCTTATTGTCGGCCGGAATGGCGGGAGTATAAACCACAAGCGTGGAGGCTGAATCCTTGAAGCAGGGATCCACCTTGTCAACGTCATCCTCGAATCCTATCATGGCACCCTCCTTTATAAGGGCCGATGTAAGGTCTGTCGATGTCTTGTCATAACCGCCCACCTTGCAGCCACGGGCCAGGAAGTAACGTACCAAAGCACTCATGCCTATGCCGCCTGCACCTACAAAATATACCGACTTGATGTCATCCAGTTTTAGTGATCCGCTGCCGTAACCGGCCAGTTTGAGCACCTCACGCGCAATTATCTCGGCCGAGTCATACATGGCAAGCTTGAGTATGTTGTCATGAAGCTGCTGCAGGCGGGGCTCATCCTTTACAAGGTCAATTGCGGCAGGTATCAGCTCCTTCTTTGCATCCACATCGCGGATATGGATTGCGGCGTCACGGTCGGCCAGGGCCAGGGCGTTCTTGGTCTGATGGTCCTCGGCCACATTGGGCGAAGGAACCAGGATAACCGGCTTGCCCAGCAGGCAAAGTTCCGAAATGGTACCGGCGCCGGCGCGTGATATAACCAGGTCGGCGGCTGCGTATGCCTGGTCCATATCCTGCACGAACTCAGTGGGGAACAGATTCTCGACAGGCTTCTCGGCAGCCAAACGGTTCTTCATCTCCTCAAAGTAGTACTTGCCGGTCTGCCATACGAACTGAACGTCGTAAGACATGCGTATCAGGTCCAGGTTGGCCATCACGCTCTCGTTCAGTGTACGTGCGCCCAGACTGCCTCCCACTATCAGAACGGTCCTCTTGTCGGGATCCAGTCCCATGGCAGCAGACGCTTTCTTGCTGGTGATGCCTCCCTTGGTGAGGGTTGGACGTACCGGATTACCGGTCTTGATTATCTTGTCGGCAGGGAAGAAACGTTCCATACCGTCATATGCCACACAAATCCTGCAGGCCTTCTTGGCAAGTATCTTGTTGGTAACGCCTGCGTATGAGTTCTGCTCCTGGAGCAGTGTGGGAATACCCATCTTTCCTGCTATGCGCAGTGTGGGTCCGCTTGCGTAACCGCCCACTCCCACAGCCACCATCGGACGGAACTGACGGATGATACGGCGTGCCTTGATCTGGCTGCGCATTATCTTGAACAGCACCACGATGTTCTTGAAAGGATTCTTGCGGTCAAATCCGCAAATGGGAAGTCCTTTTATGTTGAAACCTGCCTGCGGTACGCGCTGCATCTCCATACGGCCTTCGGCTCCCACAAACAGTATCTCTGCCTCCGGATTGAGCGCCTTTATTGCATGTGCTATCGAAACTGCCGGGAAGATATGTCCTCCGGTACCGCCTCCGCTGATTATTATTCTAGGTTTTGCCTCCATATATGTTTTTAGTTTTCGTCAAATGTTTCGTTTCCGTCAACCGGTGTGGGGATATCGGCCTCGGTACCCAACACCTGTTCGCCACGTGCCTCCTTCTCAAGGACGTTGCTTATGCCCAGAAGCATGCCGATGCATCCGCTTGTCATCAGGACCGATGTTCCTCCCTTGCTTATAAGGGGCAGCGGCTGGCCTGTTACGGGGAAGAGTCCCACTGCCACAGACATGTTTATGAACGCCTGAAGTCCCAGCAGCATACCCAGTCCCATGGCCAGATAAGCGGGATATTTCTCCTTGCATTTGGTCGCTATGCGGCCCACCCTGTAGAGCAGAACCACATAGACCAGCATCACCAGTATTCCGCCGGCCATACCCAGTTCCTCTATTATGATCGCATAGATAAAGTCGCAACTGGCCTCCTGCAGGTAATCACGCTCGTCAGAGTTACCGGGACCCTTGCCAAGTATGTTGCTGGTTGCAATCGCTATGTTGGCATGAGTTTCCTGCGGTTTCTCGGGAGCCACCAGTTTGGCATATTCGTATGCGTTGGGTTTGTTCTTGGTCTGGCTGAAATCCTGCAGACGCGCCTGCCATGTAGTGGCACGCGAAGGTATTATCCTGGAGTCGCGTATGGTCTGTGCCGGAACGAACAGCAGTATCACCACCGCCACGATTCCCGCTCCCACCACGACGCCGGTCAGCGCCAGCATACGTCGCCATGCGATACCGCCCAGTATCATCATCACGAATATCACGCCGGCCAGCAGGACGGCTGTCGACAGGTTCTCACCCACAATCAGGGCATCGACAAATCCCGTCAGGGCAAGAATCTTCCAGAATGTATTGATCTGACTGAGTTCATCCTCGGGTTTGAGTTTGGAGAGCCAGTATGCCACCGTCATTATCACTCCTATCTTACCAAGTTCGGACGGCTGCAGCTGGAAGAATCCCAGATTGATCCAGCGCTCGGCACCCGACGAACCCATACTCCGAATGGACAGGTAACCCAGCAGCAGAATGGACAGCGGCACAAGCAATACCGGGAACAGCCTGTACCACTTGTAGTGGAGCAGATGCACCAGCCACATACCCGCCAGGCCGATGCACAGGTGCATGGTATGTGAAATGATAGGCGCCAGGAAACTGCTCTTGCCGAATGTAAGACGGCTACTGGCCGAGAATACCTCTATAAGAGATATCGCGCACAGTACAAAGACCATGGCCCAGATGGTACGGTCTCCGTTAAGCAGCTGTCTGCGTTTAGGTTTGTCCTCAGTATTCTCCATATCTCAAATCATAATGCTCTGACGCATGCCTTGAACTGTTCGCCGCGGTCCTCGTAGCTCTTAAAGAGGTCAAAGCTGGCACAGCAAGGGCTCAACAGTACTATCTCGCCCGGATGTGCCATCTTGTAGGCGGCATCGACCGCATCCTTCATTGACTGTACATCGGCCACGGGGAGTCCGAATCCGTCAAAGAATCCATGCAGTTTCTCATTGTGCAGACCCATATAGACCAGTCCGCAGCACTTTTCGCGAACCAGGTCGGCTATCTCGTTGTAGTCATTACCCTTGTCCTTGCCACCCAGAATCAGCACGCACTTAACGGGCATGCTCTGCAGGGCGTACCAACAGCTGTTCACGTTGGTAGCCTTGGAGTCGTTGATAAAGTCAACTCCGTTTACGCGGGTCACGCGCTCCAGTCGGTGCTCCACGCCCTGGAATGTCTGCAGGGCCTTGCGGATTGTCTCGCTCTTGATACCGGCAATGTTGGCCGATATTCCAGCAGCCATCGAGTTGTAGAGGTTATGCTTGCCTGTGAGTGAGAGCGACTCCTGCTCCATGTTGAAAGAGTAAGGCTTGGTGAAGTACAGGGTTCCGTCCTCGACATATGCAGCCAGATCCTCACGCTTTGCCTCGGCAAAGGGATAGAGTGTAGCCTGCAGTCCGTATTTCTTGAGTTCACGGGTGATGATGGGGTCATCACTCCAGTAAACGAACGCATCATCCTTGGTCTGGTTGCGGATTACGCGCATCTTGGCGTCAACATAGTTCTGCATCTCATGGTCATAACGGTCCAGATGGTCCGGGGTTATGTTCATAAGGATGGCGATATCGGCCTTGAAATCATACATGTTGTCCAGCTGGAAGCTGCTCAACTCTATCACATAGTAGTCAAAGTTCTTCTCGGCAACCTGCCAGGCCAGACTGCTGCCTATGTTACCGGCCAGACCCACGTTCATTCCTGCCATCTTGAATATATGGTATATGAGCGAAGTGGTCGTGGTCTTGCCGTTGGATCCGGTAATGCAGATCATCTTGGCGTTTGTGTATCGGCCGGCAAACTCAATCTCGGATATGATGGGAGTGCCCTGGGCCATGAGTTTCTGTATGATGGGAGCCTCCTTGGGGATACCCGGGCTCTTTATCACCTCGTCGGCAGCCAGGATACGCTCCTCGGTATGCTGTTTCTGTTCCCACTCTATTCCGCGCAGGTCCAGTTCTTTACGGTAATGCTCCTTAATCTCGGACAGGTCCGATACAAACACGTCAAAACCCTTGGCCTTTGCCAGAATTGCTGCGCCTGTACCGCTCTCGCCTGCTCCTAAAACTACGATCTTCTTTGCCATTTCAATTATCTTATCTTCAAGGTCAATATTGTAAGTGCTGCAAGACCTATGCTTATAATCCAGGTCCTGAGCGTTATCTTGGTCTCAAACTGTAACTTGTTGTCATTTCCGTGGAACTTGACGGTGCTGGTGGGATCAGCCTTGAGCACCTGCTCCATGCTGGTACGGTAATGGTCATGTATGGGGGTACGTTTCCATATTCGCTGATGCACACCCTTGCGCTTTCCCAGCTTGTAGTAGAAGCGCTGACATATAACCGACAGGCTCTCTACCAGGAACACGCCGCACAGTATGGGAAGCAGCAGTTCCTTGTGTATGCAGAGCGCAGCCACGGCAATGATTCCGCCGATGGTAAGGCTGCCGGTATCGCCCATGAATATCTGTGCCGGGTATGAGTTGAACCAGAGGAAACCTATCAGGGCACCCACAAAGGCGGCCAGATAGATAACCACCTCCTGACTTCCGGGCACATACATAAGGTCAAAGTGGCTGGCGGTGACTACGTTACTGGAAACGTACGCCAGAATGCCAAGCGTCACTCCTATTATGGCACTGTTGCCCGCTGCCATGCCGTCCATGCCGTCGTTCAGGTTTGAACCGTTGGATACAGCGGTCACGATGAAAAGTGTGAGCAGTACAAAGAATATCCAGCCTGCCTTGTACTTGTTGGTCTCACCCAGCCATCCGAACATTTCGGAGTAGTTCAGGTTATGGTTCTTGAAGAACGGTATCGTGGTACGGGTTGACTTTACATCGGGGGTCTTTACAACTATCTCGGTATTGTTCTCAATGCGTGTCTCTACCTTCTCGTTTATGACCACCTGCGGGCTGTAACGCAATGTCAGTCCCACTATCAGGCCAAGTGCAAGCTGTCCGGCTACCTTGAGCCAGCCGTTCAGTCCATCCTTGTTACCCTTGAATGTCTTGATGTAATCATCGGCAAAACCTATGACACCAAGGATTATGGTGGTAATGAGCATGAGCCACATGTAGACATTCTTAAGGTCACCTATCAGAAGACAGGGAATCAGGATGGCGACTATTATTATGACACCGCCCATGGTGGGAACGCCCTTCTTGGTCACGCCGAACGGATCCAGCTTGACGTCACGCTGGGTCTCAGATATGTTACGCTTCTTGAGCATGTCAATGAAATGACTTCCGAACCAGCATGACACCACCAGTGAAGCCACCAGTGCGAATATGGCCCTGAATGTCACATAACTGAACATTCCACCGCCGGGGATATCGATTCCGGCATTCTTCAAGTATTCAAACAGGCTATACAGCATATCTCTTTTTTAAAAACATTCGCGAATGACTTCATGGTCGTCAAAATGATGTTTGACTCCCTTCACCTCCTGATAATCCTCATGACCCTTTCCTGCCACCAGAATCACATCGCCGGCCTGGGCGATCATACACGCGGTACGTATAGCCTCGCGGCGGTCAACGATCGATATCACCTTCTGCATATCCTCCTTTGTAAGGCCTGCCAGCATATCGTTGATAATATCCTGCGGTTCCTCAAAGCGGGGGTTATCGGATGTTATTATCACCTTGTCACTGTATTTGACGCTCTCCTTTGCCATAAGCGGACGCTTGCCCTTGTCGCGGTTGCCTCCTGCACCCACAACTGTAATAATCTGTCCCTTGCCGTCCAGTACATCAACGATGGTGGTCAGTACATTGGTCAGGGCATCGGGGGTATGTGCGTAATCCACAATGGCTGTGAATCCCTTGGGTGAGCGTATGGCGTCAAAACGTCCGTTCACGGGAACCAGGGTACTCATGACGGTAAGCACCTCCATCGGGTCGCGGCCCAGATTGACTGCAGTACCGTAAACAGCCAGCAGGTTGCTTGCGTTGAACTTGCCTATGAACTTGAGGAACACCTCACGTCCGTTTATCTCAAGCAGCATTCCGTCAAATCCTGACTCCAGCAGGCGACCCTTGAAGTCGCTCATGCTGCGCAGTGAGTATGTGGTAACCTTGGCCTTGGTGTTCTGTGCCATCACCAGTCCGTTCTTGTCATCCAGGTTGGTGACCACGAAAGCATCCTTTGGCAGGTCGTCAAAGAACTTCTTCTTGGCCTTGAGGTAATTCTCAACAGTCTTATGGTAATCCAGATGGTCACGTGTCAGGTTGGTGAATATTCCGCCGGCGTATTTGAGTCCGCCAATGCGCTTCTGTACTATGGCATGCGAGCTGCATTCCATGAATACGTACTTGCAGCCCTCATCGGCCATACGTCCCAGCAGGCGATTCAGCGTAACTGCATCGGGGGTGGTATGATCGGCCGGGATAGGCTCACCGTCTATGTAGTTGCATACGGTCGAAAGCAGACCTGTCTTGTATCCGAACTTACGGAACATGTTGTAGAGCAATGTGGCGATGGTGGTCTTGCCATTGGTTCCGGTCACACCCACCAGCTTTACCTTGTCGGTGGGATTTCCAAAGAACCTTGTGGCTACCGTACCTACCACATCCTCGCAGTCTGGTACCTGGATGTAAGTCACACCACTCACGGTCTCGCTGGGCAATTCCTCACACAAAACCGATGTCGCGCCCAACTCGATAGCCTTGGGTATGAACTGATGGCCATCGACGGTAGTGCCGCGCATGGCCACGAACAGGCATCCTTTGGCCGCCTTGCGTGAATCCAGCTGGATATCGGTAACCTCCACGCCGGTATCGCCTACCGTACGCAGTGTCTTAAGTCCTGAAACAAGTTCTCCAATTGTCACCATATATGTCACATTGATAATGTTAACTGTATCCTGTCGCCTTTCTTGAAGCGGGTGTTTCGTGCCGGCGTCTGCCTGGTCACCTTGCCCACTCCCTCAATGCTTACTCTCATTCCCATACGCTCCAGCAGATAGAGTGCGTCCGATGCTCCCATCCCGCGTACGTCAGGTACCACATCGGCGGTATACTCCACGTAGTTCATCACGTATCGGCCGGAATCCGAACTGACCGATCCCCACACGCTGTCGGCAACCGAGCGGTCGGCCCTGCGCATCAGGTTCTTCTTGCCCAGTCCCTGCAGCACCCTGCTGGCTTTTGCCAGGTCACCCGGCATGACCTTGGGTATGAACTGGCGTACCGAATCATATGCCTCATGCACATCCCTAAGGTTGCGGTTGGCCATCACCTTCTCGGATATCTCGTGGAATGCGGGAGCAGCCCAAGTGGCACCGCCTGCCGCACCACCGTCAGTACGTACCGAAACAATGCATGAGTATTGAGGATTATCGGCCGGGAAATATCCGCAGAACGATACCATATATCTGCGTGGTCCGTTCTTGTAGCCGGCATCACCCTGTGAGAGCTGTGCCGTACCTGTCTTTCCTGCGACCGTGAAGTATTTTGAACCGGCATTCTTTCCGGTACCCTCAACCACCACAAGCTCCAGCATGCCTTTTACTTTGGCCAGAGTCTCGTCCTTGCACATATGGCGTACCACGACCTGGACCGGGAACTCCTGAACCACCTCATCCTCACGGGTAACCTTTGTCACCAGACGCGGGGCCACCATACAGCCTCCGTTAGCTATGCCGTTGTAGAATGCCAGAGTATTGATTACCGGCAGCTGGGTATTGTAACCTATCGACATCCACGGCAGACGGGTTGCATCCCAGTAGCCTTCACGTCTTATCACCGGAGCTGCGGTACCGGTAAGCTGCAGTCCGAAGTGGGTATTTATTCCCGTACGATAAATGCCGTCTACAAATTCCTGCGGATTATCCTTGTACGCGGCATGTATCAGCTTTGATGTGCCGATGTTACTGGAGTTGGCTATGATGTGCGGCACATCCAGCCATCCGTATTCATGGGAATCGGTCATACGGGAACCTCCGAATCCCGTATAAAGACCCTTCTCGCAGTAGACGCTGTCCGTCAGCGATATCCTGCCGGCATCGAGCGCCACCATCATGGATACGGGCTTGAATGTGGAGCCGGGTTCGTATATCTCCCTTACGGCATTGTTCTGTATCTCGTCAAACTGTCCGGGAGCAGTCTTGGTAAGACTGGCCATAGCCTTGATGTCACCGGTCTTGACCTCCATCAGCACCACAATACCTGAAGCTGCGTTGTGGGTATCCATCACCTTACGCAGGGCAACCTCGGCAATATCCTGCATGTCCACATTGATCGTGGTGTGCACGTCACAGCCGTCAATCTGGGGCACGTCGGCCACCATACGGGTCACGTTCTGCACCTTCTCCTGATGTCCGCGTCCGGGAACACCACGCAGGAGCGAGTCAAATGACAGCTCCAGACCGTTACGGGCGGAGTCCTTGGCCTCATACATGCTTCCTATGGTACGGGCGGCCAGTGCACCGAACGGTTTCTGACGTGATATCTTGGACTCGGCACTGTAGAACCACATCTCCTACTTGGGCTTGAGCCATACGGTCTTTACGAGTGACTTGTACTGGTTGTATGAAACGGGATATGAGTTTCTGGATGTTCCGGGCAGAAGCAGCCATGAATGCGACTTGGACTCATAACCCTTCTGATAATGGTTTGCGAACTCTTGAATCGAGTACTGCGGGAAAATATCGTGCATCTGACGGGCGAACTCGGCCAGATGCTTTGAGTAGAGGGTATCCTTACGCATCTGGTCCTTCTTGGCGCGGGCCTCGTCCCTTTCGGCTGTCTTGAAATCCAGGAATATGCGGTACTGCTTCATACTGCTGGCCAGCAAAAGGCCGTCATCACTCAGTATGTTGCCGCGTCTGGGCTCGATCACCCTGTTGACCGGAGTCATGTTACGCTCTACGTCATTCCAGTACTGCCTCTCGCCGAACATGACCAGACCCATCTTGACGATGATGAATGCACCCCAGATGAGCATGATGAAGAACAGGGAGAGGTATTTGCGCGATACCCTCTTCTTCTCCTGCCTGCGCGGATCGTCCTTTCCCGTCATAGCACTCATTTGGGCAGTTTGTACGGCGGTTCAGTAGCAGGTTTCAGACCAGAGCCGTTTCTGGTCGCCACTCTCTCCACATATGAAGGCTTGCTCTTGGCCGATACGTCACTCGTGGTATTCAGTGTCTGGTACTGCATATCCACAAGCTCACGTCTGAGCCTCTCGGCATAAGCCTGGTCGCGTTGGTACGCATATCGGTTTCCGATATAGAAGATTACGCATGCCAGAATCTCCAGCAGCAGCCAGAAGTTGCGCTGTATCAGGTCGGGCATGGATTGCATCAATCCTTTCTTCCTGGGGTTGTTCTGCTTTGCCTCTTCCATATCAGACCTTCTCTGCTATCCTGAGTTTGGCACTGCGGGAACGCGGGTTGGCAGCCTGCTCGGCGGCATCGGGAATAACGGGTTTCCCTATAGCCTTGAACGGCACCATGCGGTTTCCGTAGAAATCAGTCTCTATCTCACCCTCAATGTTTCCGCTCTTCATCAGGTTCTTGACCATGCGGTCCTCTATGGAGTGGTAAGTTATTACCACCAGACGTCCGCCCTTGTCAAGCAGCCCAACTGCGCCGGTCAGCATCTCACGCAAGGCGTCAACCTCATGGTTCACCTCCATGCGCAGTGCCTGGAACAGTTTTGCGGTATCCTTCTTTTCACGTTCACGACCTATTACCGGACGGACCGCATCCAGCAGTTGGGTCACAGTCTCCAGACGGCAGTTCTTGCGGGCACGACCTATGGCCGATGCCACCTGACGTCCGTTCTGCAGCTCGCCGTACAGCCAGAACAGCTGTGCAAGCTTCTCCTCGGGATAGTCGTTCAGGACGTCCGATGCCTTCATCCCCTCCTTCTGGTTCATGCGCATATCGATGGGACCCTCAAAACGGAATGAGAAACCGCGGGTGCTGTCATCGAAATGATGCCATGACACACCCAGGTCGGCAAGAATGCCGGTAACCTTTTCATGGCCGTACCAGCGCATGAAATTGGGCATGTAACGGAAATTGGAGTAAACGAAAGTGAAACGGTCGTCACGGATTATGTTGTTCATGGTATCGGCATCCTGGTCGAAACCATACAGATGACCTTTGCTGCTAAGTCTGGACACTATTTCGCGTGAGTGGCCACCACCACCGAAGGTGGCATCCACATAGACCCCGTCAGGGTCCACCACAAGTCCTTCTACACTCTGTTTGAGAAGAACCGGCACATGATATGTCCCACTTGTGTCCACTTAGCTGTTATGTGTGTAGTATGTATCACTCAGTCATGAATTTTTTCAGATTATCGGCAAACTCGCTGTCCGACATGAACGGCTGGTTACTGTTGTTAGCCGCCATGTCAGGAGCCCATATCTCTATGGTCTGCTCCATTCCCACGAACAGGGCGTCCTGCTTTATGCCCGCTTTGTCAAGCAGGGCCTGCGGCAGAAGCATACGTCCGTTACTGTCCAGCTGCACCTCCTGAGCCTCCGATACAAGCTTGCGGTATACCATCTGCTGGTTTCCGTCAAAACGGTTCAGCTTGGCGCGCACCTTTGCTATCTCCTCCTGCCACTGTGCTGCAGGATAAACCACAAGACAGTTCTCAAAGTAGTCCTTGCGGACCACAAGAGTCTGGTCACCGGACTGCTGCAGGATGCGGCGGAATCCGGCGGGCATGAACGCTCTGTTTTTTGCGTCCAGACGTACTGGGAACTGACCTATGAAGCTCATTCTATGCTGATAATCGATATTCGGATTCAAAGTTAAAACAATTTCACCCACTTTGACCCACTTTGCCCCACTTTTTATTTAAAAAAGTTTTTAACAATCGGTTAATAACTCAAGTCGCTAGATAACAAATAGTTGGCCCGAATCAGCTGAAGTGCTGGTTCGGACCACCGACCTAATATGTTGAAAACTACCTTTTACTCTGCCAGGATTTCCTCGGCGCGCTTAAGTGCGATGTTGATGTGACTGCAGATATTTTCCTTGCCTACCACATCATCCATTCCGGCATCCTCAATTACCTTCATAACCTTGGGATTTACGCCCGACAGAACCACCTTTACACCCATCTGAGAGCACATACGGCACATGTTCTGCAGGTTATGGACACCGGTCGAGTCAATGAACGGAACCTTACGCATGCGGATGATGCGAACCTTGGCGCGACCGCCCATGTCACCCATCATCTCCTCGAACTTGTTACCTATACCGAAGAAATAGGGACCGTTAATCTCATACACCTTGACGCCCTCGGGAATGGTCAGGTGATCCAGATTGCCCTGAACGTCGCTGTCGGCGTTGGGATCGATCTCATCGCTCAGTACCGATACGTTGGTGGTCTCGGCCATACGCTTCATGCAGAGCAGGCAGGCAATCAGCACACCTACCTCGATTGCTACGGTAAGATCGAAAATCACTGTCAGGAAGAATGTTACCAGCAGTACGATGATATCGGACTTGGGATTGCGGAGGATGGCCTTGAAACTGCGCCATTCACTCATGTTGTATGATACGACTACCAGGATTCCTGCCAGGCAAGCCATCGGAATGTACTTGACCAGAGGCATAAGGAACAGGTAGATGAGAGCCAGTACAATGGCGTGCGCAATACCTGCCACCGGAGTGCGCCCGCCGTTGTTGATGTTGGTCATGGTTCGTGCTATTGCGCCTGTGGCAGGTATACCGCCTATCAGAGGTGATACCATATTGGCAATACCCTGTGCCACAAGTTCCTGGTTACTGTCATGACGGTCACCAATCACACCGTCGGCAACGGCAGCCGAAAGCAGAGACTCGATGGCGCCGAGCATTGCGATTACCATAGCCGGCTGAGCCAGACGGGTAATGTTTTCCCAACTGATTTTGGGAACCTCGGCCTGAGGAAGTTCTGAGCTTATCGAGAAACGGTCACCGATGGTCTCTATGCCCTCAATGCCTACGCTGCGCAGGATGAGGCAGACAATTGTCATAATGATGATTGCCGCCAGAGAACCGGGAAGTTTACGACTGATCTTGGGAGTGAAAACAATAATGAGTATGCTGCCTATTCCTATCAGCAGTGACCACCAGCTGACGGTGTCAAAGTTGCGGAAATAGACCACCCATTTGTCAAGGAAACCGGCCGGAACGCTCTCAATCTGCAGTCCGAACAGGTCCTTGATCTGTGTTGCGAATATTGTCAGGGCGATACCGCTGGTAAAGCCCACTACAATAGGATAAGGAATATACTTGATTATGGTTCCCAGATGAAGGACGCCCATAAGTATAAGGAACGCGCCCGCCATGAATGTGGCTATGCACAGGCCGCTCATTCCGTAGTCCTGTATTATACCGTATACAATTACGATAAACGCTCCGGTGGGACCGCCTATCTGGACCTTGCTTCCACCAAAGAAAGAGATGATGAAACCTGCTACTATAGCAGTAAGGATACCAGCCTCAGGAGTAGCTCCCGATGCGATACCGAACGCGATGGCAAGCGGCAGAGCCACTATACCTACAATTACACCTGCGAGCAGGTCCTGAACAAGAGTCTGTTTGTCGTAACCGTTCTTAAGAGTTGAGAACAGTTTAGGTTGGAAACCTTTGAGATTCATAAAGTTACATCATTTACGCCGACCGTTTGCCGACATCGTTAATTTAACACTTTTCGTTTTCGGCCGCGAAATTACACATTTTCCAGCCCCATTGTAACTTCTTCAATTCATTGAATCACATATTATTACTACAATTATACATTTTTAACCTCTAATGTAAAGCAGGGATATCAAAAAAAGTCCCGGGAATCCCGGGACTTTGTGTTTCGTCGCGGATTCGAACCGCGGACCTCTTGCGTGTGAAGCAAGCGCTCTGAACCGGCTGAGCTAACGAAACATGACTGTCATAAGACAGCGCCGCAAAGATAAGCGTTTTTTATTCCCAATATTCTATTTCACGTATAAGAACCTCGACCGGAAGATGGACTTTATTGAACGTGCGGCAGTTTATCCAGTTGCCGTGTTCATCCATATCACCGTATTTAGTGTAGGTGATAAGATTCTCTTCCTCGTCATTCTCACCCATATTAGTGTAAGTATGCTTCTCGATTACGTTGTGATTCTCATCAAAGATATTGGTCTCGAGTGTCTTCTTGCCCGTCTGAGGCTCTGTAATGGAGATCTTGACAGGATATCCCTCGCGGTCAGTCTTGATAATGCTGATGGTGGTCACCACGCCGTCCTCGGTAACGACCGATTTGTGACGACGGCCGATCGAGGTTTCCTTGACCGACATACGGATCATCCTTCCGTTCACCTCCTTATTATATTCAAGCACTCTTTTCCCGCCCGGAACCTTATTGATACGGGCAATCACCCTGCCGCCCGACCTCTGGGTACTGCGTACGCAGACATCGTTCTCAAAAAGGCTCTCAGCCTCGGCCTGGACGCGAAGGCCGCTGTCCATCACGGCCGAATATATCTCGTGCCCATAAATATCATAGACAGTTGTATTCACATACATCACGTCAGTGCCACGGTTGTTGGCATGCCAAACCTCTGGCATCATGTGCCATACCTTTACCGTCTGGACTCTTCCGTTCAGTCCTCCGAACGGCTGTTCCTTATATTCTCTGCCGCATGATGAAATCATGGCCGAACAAACGACAGCCAGAATCAGCGTCAGACAAAAACCTGTTCTTTTCATATAATGTTCTGTTTCTTCATTTCACCTACCGTAAGTTCCAACTCATCATACCAATCCTGTCCGAATCGGCGTATGAGCGGTTCCTTAAGGCATTTATAAACGGGAATATGCTCCCTGTGCCCCTTTATGACGGCCGCCTGGCATACATCCCAGCGGTCATAGTTGAGTCCCAGGTACTGGCCTATCTTCTTGACACGGATGGGGTAAAGGTGGCAGGATACCGGTTTCATGAAACCCACCTTACCCTCGCGGTACGCCTTCTCGATGGCACAGAAGCAGCAGCCGTTCTCATCATAGCAGGTAAAGACACAGTCCTTACCGTTCACTATCTGGGTAACCAGTTCCCCCTCTGGGTCTGGGTAAGCTATACCCTTCTCCTCAATGGCCTTAAGGGCATCGGCCGATAACATATCCTTTATGACGGGAAGTATCTCCTCAATCTGCGCAATCTCGTCGGGGGTTACGGGGGCGCCGGCATCACCTTCAATGCAGCAGGCACCATGACATTTCTTAAGGTCACAGCAGAACTCCTTGGTAATTACGTCAAGCGATACTATCGTGTCTTGGATCTGTACCATCGGGAGGCAAAATTAATGATTTTATTGCTATCTTAGCGGCAAATTATTTCAAATCATGTGGTCATCGGTCCTTATTATCCTTGCCTTTATCCTATGCATTCTGGGCATAATAGGCAGTGTGGTTCCCGGCCTCCCCGGACCGCCGCTGAGCTGGGTGGGTCTGTTACTTATTTACCTGAGCCACAGGATGGGCGGAGCCGATATGACGACAACCTTCCTGCTTATATGGCTGGGAATAACCATTGCCGTAACTGTCCTTGATTACATCATCCCGTCCAAGGTTACCCAACTGGCAGGCGGATCCAAAGCCGGAAGCACCGGTGCCATGATAGGTATGATAATAGGTATTTTCCTTACCCCCATAGGCATGATCCCGTGCAGCCTTCTGGGTGCTTTCCTGGCCGAGATGTTCCAGGAGAACAAATCGGCAGCCGATGCCCTGAAATCGGCCCTGGGTTGTTTCCTGGGCTTTCTGATAGGCACCGGAATGAAACTTCTGGCATCGGGCATGATGTTCTATTACTTATTCTGAATTTATTGTACAATTGTGTCCGTAAAGTTTTAACTTTGCGCAGCCTGAAAGGTATTATATACGGAACATAACTCTAATTATTAACAACAATATGAAAAAACAGATTCTTCTTGCAGCGGCTGTTATGATGTCGCTCACATGTTTTGCCCAGTTCCCGGGCGGTGGTGGTTTTCCTGGTGGCGGTATGCCCGGCGGTGGCGGTTTCGGCGGCGGAATGCCTATGGGCGGTTTCGGTGGATTCGGTGGTCCTCAGGGTGCTGCCCAGGTTGAGTGCTCCGAGAAATTCACAGACATCAACTACGCCGGTGACGACGGTCAGGTTTATCACATGCTTGACATCTATCTTCCCAAGGAAGTTAAGGATAAGTATCCCGTTGTTGTACACATCTACGGTAGCGCATGGGGCAGCAACAGTTCAAAAGGTATGGCCGATGTAACAACAATCGGTCAGGCTCTGCTCAACGCCGGTTATGCAGTGGTTTGCCCGAACCACCGTTCAATCGCCGACGGCAAGTGGCCCGCACAGGTTAACGACATCAAGGCCGTTATCCGCTTTATCCGCGCCAATGCCGACAAGTACAAGTTCGATACTTCATTCATCGCAACTTCAGGTTTCTCATCAGGTGGTCACCTGAGTGCAGTTACCGCTCTGTCAAACGGTGTCAAGATCGGTAAGTACGGCACAGCCGAGTATGACATTGAGGGTAACGTAGGCCCCTACACCAAGGAGTCCAGCTATGTAAACGCATTCTGCGACTGGTCAGGTCCCACAGAGCTCCTGCAGATGGAGTGCGGTAACGCAATGGTATTCGGCGGCAAGGGCAACACCCCCGAGGAGCAGCTCATCGGCGCACCCAAGGAGGGCAACGAGGACAAGTTCATGCTTCTGAGCGCAACCGGTTTCCTGGATAAGGACGATGTTGCAGGTTACATTTTCCACGGCGATGCCGACTTTGTAGTTGCATCATGCGTAAGCCAGTATCTGTATGACAAGATGCAGGAGGCAGGCGTAGAGAGCTACATCGTACGCGTTCCCGAGGGCAGCCACGGTGGCGGTGCAATGTACACCGAGGAGAACCTCAAGAAGATGACCGACTTCCTGGACGCTCAGCGCGCCAAGACAGCCAAGAAAGGCAAGAAAAAATAAGGTCTGAAAACGATCACAAAAAAGAGCGGCCATGCGACCGCTCTTTTTTTTGTGATCCTTAGCAGATTTGAACTGCTGACCTCTTGCCTGTCAAGCAAGCGCTCTAAACCAACTGAGCTAAAGGATCAATCGTGCTTTCTTCCAAAAGCACGGCAAAGGTAATACTATTTTATCGCATCAGCAAGCGATTCCAGGGCAGGAATATCGAATGCTTTCATGCGGCTCTTTATTGTAACCATCGGCTCTACAACCTCCACATTGCTCATTGTGGAGAGCATCTCTTTCATGACGCGTCCTGCCGACGGGGCCCACGAGCCATTCTCTATGATTGCCACCTTACGGTTGCAGAAACCCTTTATCTGAAGCCTGTGCAGGAACTCATACATAGGTGTGAATACACCTGCATCATATGACGATGCGGCCAGCACCAGCTTGGAGTGACGGAACGCATCCTCTACATTCTCGGCAAAGTCCGAGCGGCACAGGTCACTTACGACCACACGCTCCACACCTTTGGCACGCAGAATCTCGGCCAGTTTCTCGGCAGCTGCCATTGTTCCGCCGTGGATTGATGCGCAGGCTATGAAAATGCCTTCGGTCTCAACCTCATAACGGCACCAGGTATTGTAAAGGCCAAGGTATTCGCCCAGATTATCCTCAAGAACAGGTCCATGAAGCGGACGGATGGTCTTGATTGCCAGCTGAGCGGTCTTGTCAAGCAGTGTACGTACGGGATTGCCGTATTTGCCTACTATGTTGAAGTAGTAACGGCGGGCCTCACAGCTCCAGTCATCGTCGTCGCGGCCGTAGAATCCGCATTTGCCCAGGGCACCGAACTTACCAAAAGCATCAGCACTGTAAAGAGCACCGTCGGCCTCATCGAAAGAGACCATAACCTCAGGCCAGTGAACCATAGGAGCACCGATGAAACGAAGCTTATGCTCACCAAGCTCAAGCTCAGAACCCTCCTTGACAGCAAGAGTACGGCCCTCAATCTGAATGCCCTCAAAGAACTGCTCCAGCATCTGGATAGCCTTGGCGCTGGCCACAAGAGTAACAGCGGGGAACTCGGCAAGAGCCCAAGCAATCAGGGCCGAGTGGTCCGGCTCCATATGATGAACGACAAGGTAATCGGGTTGGCGGCTGCCGAGAGCCTCCTTGAGATTGGCCTTCCACTCATCGGCCTTGCGGGCATCGGCCGTATCAAGAACAGCCACCTTATCGTCAAGGATGACGTAAGAGTTGTACGCCATACCCTCAGGAACTATGTACTGACTCTCAAAAAGATCCAGATCCAGATCATCAACTCCGATATACTTTACCTTATCACTAAGATTCCTTACCATAACATTTCAAATTTGATTATACAAAAGTAGTCATTCCGCTTGGAATAATGAGTCCCGTTGCTATATTTGCAAAACAACATTAACCTAAAACCAAAGACTATGAGCAAGTACGTTTGTGATATGTGCGGTTGGGAGTATGATCCCGCCGAAGGTTATCCTGAGGGTGGAATAAAACCGGGTACCCCCTGGGAGGAGATACCCGATGATTTTGTATGCCCGATATGCGGTGTAGGAAAGGAGCAGTTCTCAGCTGAGTGACTTCCTGCCCGTTCCTGAAACCAGTTTAATAAGGATTGTACCTAAAATGCCGGCAGCCAGAGAGCCCATCAGAATGGCTATCTTGCCGGCATTTCTCATTTCCTCGACTGCAGCGGCATCCTGGAATGAGAGAGTATCAACAAAGATAGACATGGTAAAGCCGATACCGCCAAGGCAAGCAACGGCAAAGAACATAGCCCATCCGGCCTTTTCAGGCATCTCGCAAAGTCTTGACTTGATAGCGGCATAGCTGAAAAGAGTGATGCCAAGAGGCTTGCCCAATACCAGACCCAGGAAAATACCCAGCCCTACTCCACCGGCAACACCCGAAGTATTGAAAATGTTGAAGTAGGCCAGATCCGGAATCTCCACACCAGCGTTAGCCAAAGCAAAGATAGGCATGATCAGGAAATTCACCCAGGGTGAAAGAGCATGCTCCACACGGTAACTCATGTTGAGTGAACCGTAGGCAGTCTTGTGTATTCGGCGCAGGAAATGGCGCTGAGGACCGTTGGGGAACATAGTCTCATCATCAATCTGGTCAAAAGAGAGCAGTTTCTGAGAGAAGAACTTGATCTTATGAAGCACATATGAGCGCTCGTAACGGGCCTCGGAAGGAATGATGAACGCCATGACAACACCCGACATGGTAGCATGGATACCGGAGTAGTAGAAAAGGATCCAAACCACGACAGCCAGAGCCAGATAAACCGCAATATGCTTGTGACCCAGGTACTTGATGAGCCATGCAATGAAGATCACCACAACAGAGATGCCCAGAAGCACCAGGTTTACATGACCGCCGTAGAAGATAGCCACAACCAGGATGGCAATTAGGTCATCGGCAATGGCAAGAGCGGTAAGGAACACCTTGAGTGATACGGGCACCCTGTCACCCAGGACAGAGAGAATGCAGACAGCAAAGGCGATATCAGTTGCGGTAGGAATACCCCAGCCAGATGCGCCGATTGTACCGCGGTTTACAAGAGTATAAAGAAGAGCCGGCATGATAACACCGCCGAATGCGGCAACCACCGGAAGCAGAGCCTTCTTGACCGATGAAAGCTCACCGTGAGCAACCTCACGCTTGATCTCAAGACCCACGGTGAAGAAGAACACCACCATCAGGATATCGTTGATGAGCTTCTCAATGGTCATTCCATGGGGGAACAGCCAGTCAACGCTGCCCTCGGGACTCTGCATGTGAATCTGTATGCTTGTCTCAAGGAATGCATGGTAATAGTGACGGGTTGCGGGCAGGTTAGCCAGCAGCATTGCTATGATTACGCACAGCAACAGGAGTACACCCTGAAACCAGGGCTGGTGTGAAAGACGGTCCTTCTTGCGGTTGAATTCAAGGACGCTACGGTTCCAGGTATAAATAGGAATCAGTTTCATTTATAAAAAATAAAAAAGGACAACCGACGGTCATAGTCCCAGACCGTCGGCAATTTAAAAAATAGTTTAGCAGTTACTTAACGAGAACCTTACCGTTCATCTCAGCCGGTATGGGCAGACCCATAACGGTGAGGATTGAAGGAGCCACATCGGCCAGGATACCAGACTCAACCTTGGCGTCCTTGCGCGGGGTAACGTAGATTACCGGAACAGGATTCAGTGAGTGAGCGGTGTTAGGTGTGCCGTCGGGGTTCAGGGCGTTGTCGGCATTACCGTGGTCGGCAATGATGATAGCCTCGTAGTTATGTGCCTTGGCAGCCTCAATAACATCGTGTACGCAGGCATCGACAGCTACGACAGCCTTCTCGATTGCCTCGTAAACACCGGTATGACCTACCATATCACCGTTTGCAAAGTTCACTACGATGAAATCATACTTATCGGTGCCGATGGCCTCGACCAGCTTGTCACGAACGATGTAAGCGCTCATCTCGGGCTGCAGGTCATAAGTGGCAACCTTGGGTGAGGGAACCAGGATGCGGTCCTCGCCCTCGAACGGAAGCTCGCGGCCGCCGTTCAGGAAGAATGTAACGTGAGCGTATTTCTCGGTCTCGGCAATGTGAAGCTGCTTGAGACCCTGTGCTGAGAGGTACTCACCGAGTGTATTGTTAACGTTCTCCTTATCGAACAGGATGTGTACGCCGGTGAAAGAAGCATCGTACGGAGTGAGGCAGTAGTACTGCAGGCCGGGGATGGTGTGCATACCCTCCTCGTCCAGATCCTTCTGAGTCAGAACGATTGTGAGCTCCTTGGCGCGGTCGTTACGGAAGTTGAAGAAGATGATTGCGTCACCCTCCTCGATGCGGCTGTCATAAGCCTCGTTTACGATAGGCTTCATGAACTCGTCGGTAACGCCCTCAGCATAAGACTCCTCGACAGCCTTTACCATATCAGTTACCTTACGGCCCTCGCCGCCTACCAGCTGGTCATATGCGATCTTTACACGCTCCCAACGCTTGTCACGGTCCATTGCATAATAACGGCCGATGATAGTGGCAACCTTGTCACCGCGCTTTACAAGCTGGTCGATGAAACCCTTGCCGCTCTTGGGATCGGTATCACGACCATCCATGAAGCAGTGTACGTATGCGTTGTCTATACCATACTCACGAGCTATGTCAGTGAGGCAGAACAGATGCTCCAGTGAGCTGTGAACGCCGCCGTCTGATACCAGACCCATAAAGTGCAGCTTCTTGCCGCTCTGCTTGGCGTAGCTGTAAGCCGATACGATCTCCTTGTTCTGACGGATGCTGCCGTCAGCGATAGCGCGGTTAACCTTTACCAGATCCTGATAAACCACGCGGCCGGCACCGATGTTAAGGTGACCTACCTCCGAGTTACCCATCTGACCGTCGGGCAAACCGACATTCTCACCTGATGCAAGAAGCTGTGCATTAGGATAATTGGCATTCAGGTAATCCATGTAAGGAGTGGGAGTGTTGTAGATAACATCGGCCTTGGAGCGGTTACCAATGCCCCAGCCGTCAAGAATCATAAGGAGTGCTTTCTGTTTCATATATAGTGTATTTTTATCCTCTTCTGAAATCGGCCGCAAAGTTACTCATTTTTAGCTCTTTCGCGTACTTAAAAATGTGTAAAAATAAGGGGTGGCCGCATCACGCAGCTACCCCTGCTTATATCAGTATCAGAAAAGTCTGTTACGGCTTATTCCTCCTCACCCTCGTCGTCACTTACGAACTGGGCGATTATCGGGCCGAAAGCCGCAACTGCCTTCTGAAGCAGAGCCTGTCCCATAGACTCGAAATCAATGCCTGTAAAGTACTCCTCAAGCTGGATCTCTTTCTCATAACCCTCATCGTCATGAACAACCAGCATGGTATATGCACCACCCTTGAACAACACTTCGCTGACAAAATCAATGGCATTGGAACCAACCATCTTTAGAATCTTCTCATTTTCGGTTATAGGTTTGGCCTCATCGGCAATCTCCCTGTAGACAAACTTAAGTTTTGCCTGAGGATCCTTGAATCCCTTGAAATAGAATCCGCCGTCAACGACCTCATTGATTCTTTCAATCATCTTGGCCTCCTGCTCCTTGGTCAGTTTGGCATCGGGCAACATCTGGCTTCTGATAATCCTGGCAAGTTCCTCATCCTTGAAAGGATTGACCACATTCAGTTTGAACTCAATATTGCCGCCGCGCAGTGAAGCACCCATGTTGATTGATTTGAGTTTGTCAGGATTCTGAGCCCATGCAATTACCTGAGCGCTGTCAGTCATGTCGACACCTGTCATTGTAGCATCCATCTTGACGTTGCACGATAACAGTTCGGTTGTGCCATGCTTTGCAGTGAAAGAACCCTCGGCACCTACAGCATCATCAAATTCCAATTTACCATAGAACTCGTAGCCTGCAATCTTGGCTATACCCTCACCTAATGATTTGGATCCCTCAATTACCCATGAGTTATCATCACCATCGCTTGTACATGAAACAGTATAATCAGAAATGAAATAACTCTCGATATCAACAAGAACCTTATCATCAAGAGTAAGTGTTATATCAACATCCTGCGGCAGAGCAAGAGTGGAAGTGATATCCTTAGGAACATTAGTGTAATCAAATTCTGTTGAACCCGGCTCTATCTTGGCATTTAATGTTATGACATGATTCTCAATGAACACATTCAGCAACAGACAATCAACAGAATCAGTCTTGAAATTCTCTATATAAACAGCAGCTATAGAGTCCCCATCAAAGACCGTATCAACCACATGGATATCGGCATTCATGTATATAGGTCTCAGGTCCATGTTCGTACCTTCAAAAACCTCGAAGTCTCCATTAGCCAACGCAAATGCATAACTCAATTTTTGAGCGAACATCTCATCCTCTCTCAGAACCGAGTCATTCAAAATGGGCATAAATGACATAAGACCCCATTTCTTGCCGGCAGCCTCGGCAACAACCTCGGCAGCCTGAGAAAGATCTGTAAAATCAACAGCCTCTACTAAACCGTTCAGATTATCCTGGAAAGCGTCTCTCTGCTGCTGTACAGTCATGAAAGTACCACGCTCAGCAGGTTTTCCTTTACCATTGTCCAGTTCGTCATCCTTGTCGCAAGACCAGAATACGAATGCACCCAATGTCAATGCCAATACGCTAAAAAACAGTCTTTTCATAATTATCATCAATTAGTTAATAGGAATAATATCCGAATTAATATGCGCCAAAGGTACGCATTATTACTCTATGTTGTTTGCCGAATTGTGAAAAAATGTTTAAAACATCATCCTGACGCGCTCTATTCCAGCGGTCAAGGCATCAATTTCGGCCTTTGTGTTGTAGAAAGAGAACGATGCACGGACGGTGCCAGGAATGCCCATGCGGTTCATGAGCGGCTCTGCGCAATGATGGCCTGTGCGGACGGCAATGCCCAGACGGTCCAGCAGGGTACCCATATCCGAAGGGTGTATATTTCCCACAAGGAAGGATATGACAGCGCTGCGATGGGGAGCGTTACCTATTATGCGCATACCGGGAATTCCGTTCAGACGCTCCAAAGCATATGAGCAGAGTTCAGATTCATATGCGGCAATCTGCTCAATACCCACCTTCTGCACATAGTCAAGTGCCGTGCCCAAGGCAATGGAGCCCACGTAGTCAGGTGTGCCTGCCTCAAACTTGTAGGGCAGTTCGTTGTATGTAGTACCTTCAAAGGTGACCTTCTTTATCATCTCACCTCCACCCTGGTAGGGAGGCATCTTTTCGAGCAGTTCCCTGCGTCCGTAAAGAACGCCAATTCCGGTAGGACCGTATATCTTGTGACCGCTGAACGCGTAGAAATCGGCATCAAGCTGCTGAACATCAACTTTAATGTGAGGAACAGACTGTGCACCGTCAACGGCTACCGGAATGCCGTGCGAATGGGCCAGACTTATGATTTCGGCGATGGGGTTCACGGTACCTAAGACATTGGAAACATGTGTAATGCTTACAAGCCTGGTCCTGGGGCTCAAAAGTGACTTGAAAGCATCCATATCCAGCTCTCCAAGGTCTGTTACGGGTATGACTTTTATCTTGAAACCGTACCTTTGGGCCTGGATCTGCCAGGGAACTATGTTGCTGTGATGCTCCATTCCTGAGATCACCACTTCATCACCCTCCTTAAGGAAAGCCTGGGCAAACGAGCTTGCCAGCAGGTTAATGCTCTCGGTAGTGCCGCGGGTAAAGATTATCTCCTCAATACTTCCGGCTCCTATGAACTGACGTACCTTCTCACGGGCGGCCTCCATCATGTCGGTAGCCTGCTGTGAAAGGAAATGGATGCCGCGGTGAACGTTGGCATTCTCGTTGCAGTATGCCTCGCTTATGGCATCAATGACGCACTGAGGCTTCTGGGTAGTGGCGGCATTATCCAGATAGACAAGCGGTTTGCCATAAACCTCACGTCCCAGAATGGGGAAATCCCTGCGAATTCTCTCTACGTCAATCATACTTTTTTATCTGCATGCGCGGCAACCCTCACACTGGGTAAGTTCACCGCGGAAACGTTTCTCTACAAGACGGTTCAGACGGTCACGGAGCGGCTCCAGTGATACGCGTCCTATAACCTCACCCACGAAAGCCTGCATCAGCATCATACGTGCCTCGGCCTCGGGGATACCGCGCTGGCGCATATAGAACATGGCCTTATCGTCCAACTGACCCACCGTAGCGCCGTGTGAGCACTTTACGTCATCGGCATATATCTCCAGTTGGGGCTGTGTGAACATGCGTGCCTGACGTGTAAGACAGATATTTCGGTTAGTCTGTTGTGACTCAGTGTGTTGAGCACCATGACGAACCAGAACCTTTCCTGCGAATGCCCCGCTCGCGCTGTCATCCAAAACGTATTTGAACAGCTCGTTGCTTGTGCAGTCCGATACACGATGATCCACAAACGTCATATTATCAACGTGTTGCTCCTTATCAATAGTGGCAATTCCGTTCAGTGAAAGGTTTGAGCCGCGACCTGCAAAAGTGGAGAAAACAGTGTTGCGTGTCTGGCCGTTATGCAGTGTCACGTAGTCAATCTCGACGTTGCTGTCGGCCTCCTGACTTACGTAAAGTTCTGATGTACGGCGGTTTGCATAATGAGTCTCCTCCAGGTCGTACATCTCAAAGTTGGAGTCTTGGCCTGCGAACACCTCAATTACCTGAGTTGTCAGATATTGATTCGCAGCAAGAGCGTGGTCACAAAGCAGCAGTTTTGCCTGTGCGCCACGTCCCAGAACCACCAGAATCCTGCGGTTTACCATAAGGTCCACCTTGGAACTCAAAAGGGTAATAAGCTGCAGAGGTTTTTCAATCACGGTGCCGTCAGGAACATACAGGATGAAACCGTCCTGAGCAAACAGAGTGTTGAATGCGGCAATTCCCGGTTTCTCCATATCGGCCAACTTTCCGTAGAACTTAGCCACCAGTTCGGGATGCTGTGCGGCGGCCTCTTTGAGACTACCTGCAATCACACCTTCGGGCAGCAGATTCTTTGAAGCCGTATCGGAACTTGCAAATGTATCGTTGGCCAGGAAGTAGAGTTGCGTGCTCAGGTTGGGAACGCTGCACTTGAAAGCCTGGGCAAAGTCTACCGGCATATCCAGACGGGCCAAGTTCATACCCCAGTCGGGCTCAAACCACTTGGACACATCGGTATGCAGATACTCCTCAAGTCCGTTATGGGGCAGTCCGTACTGCTCAAGACTCTTGAGAGCCTCATCACGCAGAGCGTTCATGACATCGGCCGATCCGCGATCCACCAATGCCCTGTTCTCATTAAACAGATCTATGTAATTCTGCGCCGGCTTCATTTCTGAGAATCCTCAAACTCCTTAATAACCCAGTCGTAACCACGCTCTTCAAGCTCAAGTGCCAGTTCGGGACCGGCGGTCTTGATGATACGTCCCTGATAAAGTACGTGAACGATATCGGGCTTGATATAGTCAAGCAGACGCTGATAGTGGGTAATGACGATCACCGCTGTCTCGGGGCTCTTAAGGCGGTTAACGCCATCGGCCACAATACGCAGCGCGTCGATGTCAAGACCTGAATCAGTCTCGTCAAGTATGCTCAGTGACGGCTCAAGCATAGCCATCTGGAATATCTCGTTACGTTTCTTCTCACCGCCGCTGAAACCCTCGTTGACCGAGCGGTTCATGAACTTGGCGTCAAGCTTTACCAGATCACGCTTCTCCTTGATGAGTTTCAGGAAATCGGTCGGTGACATGGGCTGCAGGCCCTGGTACTTGCGCTTCTCGTTGATGGCGGTACGCATAAAGTTTGTCATGCTCACACCAGGTATCTCAACCGGATACTGGAATGACATGAACAGTCCCTCATGGCTGCGGTCCTCGGCCGGCATATCCAGCAGGTTCTTACCCTTGAAGGTAACGCTACCCTCGGTAACCTGATACTGAGGATGGCCCACCAGCACATTGCTCATGGTACTCTTGCCTGATCCGTTGGGACCCATAATGGCATGAACCTCGCCGGCATTCACCTCAAGGTTAATACCTTTCAATATCTCTTTGCCGTCTATTCCGGCATGAAGGTTTTCAATCTTAAGCATCATAATTAACCTACCGTATTTTCAAGTGACACCGAGAGCAGGCGCTGGGCCTCGACCGCAAACTCCATAGGCAGTTTGTTGAGCACCTCCTTGGCGTAACCGTTAACAATAAGGCCGATGGCCTGTTCCATAGGTATGCCACGCTGGTTGCAGTAGAACAACTGATCCTCGGAAATCTTGGAGGTAGTTGCCTCGTGCTCCACTATGGCTGTCTCGTTCTTAACATCCATGTAAGGGAATGTATGAGCGCCGCAGTCGCTTCCCAGCAGCAATGAGTCACACTGGCTGTAGTTGCGTGCGCCGTCGGCATGCTCACCCACTTTTATCAGACCGCGGTATGAGTTCTGGCTGTGTCCGGCCGATATACCCTTACTGATTACCGTACTCTTGGTGTTACGGCCGATGTGTATCATCTTGGTACCCGTATCGGCCTGCTGCCAGTTGTTGGTAAGGGCCACCGAGTAGAACTCACCTTGTGATCCGTCACCCTGCAGCACGCAGCTGGGGTACTTCCATGTTATGGCCGATCCGGTCTCAACCTGGGTCCATGACAGTTTGCTGTCAACACCCTTCAGAAGACCGCGCTTGGTCACAAAGTTATATACGCCACCCTTGCCGTTCTCATCACCCGGATACCAGTTCTGCACTGTGCTGTACTTTACCTCGGCGCGGTCCAGCACCACAATCTCAACGATAGCGGCATGCAGCTGGTTCTCGTCACGCATCGGTGCGGTGCAACCCTCCAGATAGGATACGTAACTGTCATCATCGGCCACAATCAGCGTACGCTCAAACTGACCGGTTCCGGCAGCGTTGATACGGAAGTATGTGGAGAGTTCCATAGGGCAGCGGACGCCTTTGGGTATGTATACGAATGATCCGTCACTGAACACTGCGCTGTTCAGAGCGGCAAAGAAGTTGTCACGGTAATTGACCACGCTGCCCAGATACTGCTTTATCAGGTCAGGATGGTTCTTTACGGCCTCACCCATGGAGCAGAATATGATACCCTTCTCGGCCAGTGTCTGCTTGAAAGTGGTCTTGACCGATACGGAATCCATTACCGCATCGACGGCCACACCACCGCTCAGCGCCAGACGCTCCTCAAGGGGTATACCCAGTTTGTCAAAGGTCTTCATAACCTGCGGATCGATCTCCTCCAGATTCTTGGGACCCTCTTTCTTCTTTACTGTGGGATCAGCGTAATATGATATGTTCTGATAGTCTATCTCAGGGATGTCCAGATGCGCCCAATGCGGCATTTCCATGGTAAGCCAATGACGGTACGCTTTCAGACGGAATTCCAGCATCCACTCCGGTTCGCCCTTGCGCTCTGAGATGAGCCTTACGGTATCCTCGGTCAGACCGCGGTCTATTATTTCGGTGTGGACATCGGTAGTGAAACCGTACCTGTACTTCTCGGCACTGATCTCCCTTATCAGACTGTTGTCCTGTGTCTCGGTATTCAACTTATCAAACCTTTTTTTGGTCTTTCTTGTCTTTATCTATGTCTTCTTTCTTATAGTCAGGAATCAGATCCTCGGCATTCTCCTTAACCTTGTTCCAGGTCCACTGCAGGCAGAATCCCGAGAACTCGCTTACCGGTACGTATAGCTGCGACTGTTTCTTCTCCTCCTTCTTTACAATCTTGTCGGAGACGCCGGTCATATCCAGTACCATTATTACCAGTCCCATTATGAGCACCACCTTGAAGAATCCGAAAACCGCTCCAAGTGCCCTGTCAATGAAACCCAGGTTGGCGGCATGCACCAGTTTGGAAAGAGCCTTTCCCAGCAGTCCGCAAACCATAGGTACCACAAGCAGGATTATCACGAATGCCACGATACGGGCAGTCTGGTCGGACATCCTGAATATGCTCAGCAACAGTCCGGCAAACGGCTCATAGAGCAGCGTGCCCAGAATGATGCCCAGGATAAGACCTCCCAGGCTGAATATCTGCTGGATGACACCCTTGATGATGCCTTCTATCAGACCTACCAGCATGACAATGATGATAATCCAATCCAATACCATAATCTATCCTTTTTTAAAGAGTCTGCTTAACCTCAATCTGAGTGAATGTCTCAATGATATCACCCTCCTTGATGTCATTGTATGATACCAGGCTCATACCGCACTCCATACCTGCCTGAACCTCCTTGACGTCATCCTTGAAACGCTTCAATGCCTGGATGTCGCCGGTGTGGATAACGATACCGTCACGGATCACGCGGGCCTTGTCGTTACGTGCAACCTTACCCTCACGTACACGGCAGCCGGCTACCATACCCACCTTTGAGATATGGAATACCTCCATAACCTCGACTGTAGCGGTAACCTCCTCCTTGACCTTGGGTGCAAGCAGACCTTCCATAGCCGACTTGACCTCGTCAATGGCATCATATATGATTGAGTAGATACGTATGTCAACATCATTCTGCTCAGCCAGACGCTTGGCGGCACCCGACGGACGTACATCGAAACCGATGATGATTGCGTTCGATGCCGATGCCAGGCTGACATCACTCTCAGAGATAGCACCCACAGCCTTGTGTATAACGTTGACCTGGATGTTCGGAGTAGAGAGCTTTATGAGTGAGTCGCTCAGAGCCTCGACTGATCCGTCCACATCGGCCTTTACGATAAGGTTCAGCTCGTGGAAGTCGCCCATCTTGATACGGCGGCCCAGTTCATCCAGTGTAAGTGTCTGTGCAGTACGTACGCCCTGCTCACGCTGCAGCTGCTCACGCTTTCCGGTAATCTCACGGGCCTCACGCTCGCTGTCCACAACGTGGAAGCTTACACCGGCCTGGGGAGCACCGTTAAGACCCAGAATCAGCACAGGCTCTGCAGGAGCGGCCGATTTCATCTTCTGGTTACGCTCGTTGAACATAGCCTTAACCTTACCCCATGATGTTCCGGCAATTACGATGTCACCCATCTTAAGGGTACCGTTCGATACCAGCACGGTAGCCACATAACCGCGGCCCTTGTCAAGTGAAGACTCGATGATGGTACCGGTAGCCTTACGGTTGGGGTTAGCCTTCAGGTCAAGCATCTCGGCCTCAAGCAGCACCTTCTCCATAAGTTCGGGAACACCTATACCCTGCTTGGCCGATATATCCTGGCTCTGGTACTTGCCTCCCCAGTCCTCGACCAGGAAGTTCATCTGTGCCAGCTCCTGCTTGATACGCTCGGGATCGGCGGCGGGTTTATCAACCTTGTTGATTGCGAAAACTATAGGTACACCGGCTGCGGTGGCATGTGCGATAGCCTCCTTGGTCTGGGGCATCACGTTGTCATCGGCAGCTACGATGATGATTGCTATATCTGTTACCTGAGCACCACGGGCACGCATAGCGGTGAATGCCTCATGACCCGGAGTATCCAGGAATGTGATGTGACGGCCGTCATCCAGTTTCACGTTGTAAGCACCGATGTGCTGGGTGATACCACCTGCCTCACCGGCAATCACGTTTGACTTGCGGATGTAGTCAAGCAGAGAGGTCTTACCGTGATCGACGTGACCCATAACGGTTACGATAGGTGCGCGCGGTACCAGATCCTCCTCCTTGTCGGCCTCCTCGGTAATCTGCTGTGCAACCTCGGCGCTCACAAAGTCGGTTGTGAATCCGTATTCATCGGCCACGATATTGATGGTCTCGGCATCCAGACGCTGGTTGATTGACACCATAACACCCACGTTCATACAGGTTGCGATAACCTGGGTTACGGGGATATTCATCATGGTGGCCAGCTCATTGGCTGTCACGAACTCAGTCAGTTTCAGAACCTTGCTCTCGGCCATCTCCTGCTCCAGAGCCTCCATCTGACGCTGCTGAACCTGCTCGCGCTTGTCCTTGCGGTACTTTGAAGACTTGGTCTTACCCTTCTGGAACGATGAGAATGTATCGCGGATCTGACGGTTTACGTCCTCGTTTGAGAACTCAGCCTTATCGGCCTTGTTGAAACGGTGATCCTTGTTGTTACGGCCGCCGCCCTTCTGGGCATCCTTGCCGCCGCGGTTCTCGTTCTGCGACTGGTTGTAGCTGTCAGCCTTGGTCAGGTCAACCTTCTCACCGCCGATGCGGACGCGGTTCTTCTTGCGCGGTGCATCGCCGTCCTGGTTTCTTTCACCGGGCTTGATCTCCTTCATGAGTGACTCCTTGAACTGCTGACGCTGTTGCTGGCGCTGCAACTCCTTGGCCTCGCGTTCCTTCTTCTTCTCCTCCTTGGACTTCTTCTTGGGACGGGTTGACTGATTGATGGCTGTCAGGTCAATCTTACCCACGGTCTTGATATTCAGACCACCGTTCTGGGGAGCTTGAATCTTGAACACGTTCTCCTGGGGAGCCTCAACCTCGGGCTCGGGTGCTGCCACAGGCTCTTCAGCCTTGACGGGAGCCTCCTGGACCTTGGGCTCAACCTTGACGGGTTCAGCCTTTACGGGCTCTGCCTTGGGAACTACAACCTTCTTAGGCTCGGGTTTGGGCTCGGGTTTGGGCTCGGGTTTAGGTTCAACCTTAACCTCGGGCTCCTTCTTGACGGGCTCAGCGGGTTTGGGCTCCTCCTTCTTGGGCTCTACAGGCTCCGGTTTGGGTTCAGCCTTGGCCTCGGCCTTGTTCTTACCCAGGTCAATCTTACCTACTGTCTTGAACTTAATTACCGGCTCCTCGGGAACTGAGGTCTCAATCATCTCAGGCTCCTTCTTGGCAGGCTTCTCCTCCTGAACCGGCTCCTCGGGAGCGGCCTTACGGCTCATACGGTCCTGAAGGAAGCGGTTGGCCTCCTCGCGGATAGTCTTGTCCTGACTGTACTCAGCCACCAGGAGGTTGTACTCCTCGTCGGTAAGTTTCTGGTTCAGGTCCTCGGTAATATCGGCAAAACCCTTCTTGTGCAGGAACTCGACCAGGGTCGATACTCCCACATTCAACTCTCTTGTTGCTTTACTTATTCTTATCGCCATCTATAAAAATATCTTGTTTCCAGGGCCTTGCCCCGATTGTTCTTTACTTCTTTATGTATTTCTGGAACTCCTCCTCATCGGCAAACTCACGTGCCAGGATATCCAGTATCTCATCTACCTGCTCCTCCTCAAGGTCAACTGACTCTGTCAGGATCTCACGGTCGGCACGCAGAACGGCCTTGGCTGTCTCAAAGCCTGCATCATGCAGAGCGTCAACAACCCAATCCTCAATATCACCACGGAAGTCATCCAGATAGATATCCTCCTCGGTTGAATCCTGCTCAAGCTCACGGTATACATCGATGGTATACTCGGTCAGCATGCTGGCCAGCTTGATGTTCAGACCGCTCTTACCGATAGCAAGTGAAACCTGATCCTGCTTGAGGTAAACCTCTGCTCTGCGAGCCTCGGTATCCAGATTGAGTTCCGATATCTTAGCGGGGCTCAGGGCACGCTTGATGAAGAGCTCTATGTTTGTGGTGTAGTTGATAACGTCGATGTTCTCGTTACGCAGCTCGCGAACGATACCGTGAATACGTGAACCCTTAACACCTACGCAGGCACCTACGGGATCGATACGGTCATCATATGACTCAACGGCAATCTTGGCACGCTCACCAGGAATGCGTACGATCTTCTTGATAGTGATCAGACCGTCGGCAATCTCAGGAACCTCCTGCTCCAGCAGACGCTGCAGGAACACAGGTGAAGTACGGCTCAGCATGATCTTGGGGTTGTTCACGTTGTCAACGCGGTCAACAACGGCGCGAACAGTCTCGCCCTTACGGAAGAAATCGCTGGGAATCTGGTCGGTCTTGGCCAGCAGCAGCTCGTTACCCTCCTCATCCAGAAGCAGGATCTCCTTCTTCCAGATCTGGTAAACCTCACCGGTAACGATGGTGCCGATCTTCTCAACGTACTTGTTGTACAGACTGTCCTTCTCAAGCTCCAGAATCTTTGAAGCCAGTGTCTGGCGCAGATTCAGGATGGCACGGCGGCCGAACTTGCTGAAATCAACCTGCTCGGAAACCTCCTCACCTACCTCAAAGTCCTCGTCAATCTGACGGGCCTCGGTAAGTGAAATCTGAGTGTTGGAATCCTCAAGATCCTTATCCTCAACAACGATGCGTGAACGCTGGATCTCGCAGTCACCCTTGTCAGGGTTGACAATAACCGAGTAGTTCTCATCGGTTCCGAACATCTTTGAGATAACACTGCGGAAACTCTCTTCAAGAACAGAGACCAGTGTCATACGGTCAATGTTCTTCAGTTCCTTGAACTCCTGAAAGGTATCGATCAATGAGACCGTTTCTTCTTTCTTAGTAGCCATTTTACTTTAAACTTATTACGTATTTTACATATTTCACTTCATCGTAGCCGAACGGCATCTCTACCTCGACTGTCTTGGGACGCTTTGAGCCCTCAACCTTCTGCTTCTGCTGAACCTTGACGGCAAATCCCTTTTCATCGGCAGACACAAGTATACCCTTCAGTTTGGCGCCGCTCTTGGGAAGCACCTCGACCTCCTGGCCGATGTGGTTAACGTACTGCTGAAGTACTTTAAAAGGCTGGCCGATACCCGCGGAGCCCACCTCCAACTCATAATCCTCGACATCACGGTCAAGTGAGGCCTCGATGAAACGGCTCAGGTCCACACAATCGTCAATCCAGACACCCTCGGCCTGGTCAATCTCTACGACAATGCGATTGTCGGGGGTAACATCCACATCAACAAGAAAATAGCCCTCCTTGGTGTTGAGCCATTTCTCTGCGATACTGATAACTTGTTGTTTGTCAATCATATAAAAGTTGATACTTGTTTCTGATAAGTAACCGTATGGCAACAAAAAAGAGGCCCTCGGCCTCTCCACACATCATCTTATCGGGTGCAAAGATAATGCTTATCCTGCACCCGACAAAGAATAATGTTAATTTTTTGCTTAATAACCCAGGTATCCGAGCATTCTGGCGGCATAACGGCGGCCGAACTCGCGCAGACCCTTGCAGTTGAAATGCAGATGGTCACGACCGGCTTCGCATCCGTATGCAGGAACAACCAGTGCCTGCGGCAGGGTCTCGGGCAGCTTGGCTACCACCTCATTGTGAGCGGCGCAAACGCCACGCTGATCGGCGGGAACAACCTCACCTGCCAGCAGAGGAACTGAACCTGCCTCCAGACCCAGATCGGCCAGGATATCGTCATAGACCTTCTTTACGTTGGCCGGCCACTGGGGATCATTGGTGTTGGTCTCACCCTGGTGCAGCAGGATACCCTTGATTACGCCATCCTGCTGAGCCTTCTTGCAGAGCTCAATCAGACGGGCATACGGGTTACCTCCATATTCCTTGCAGATATTCTTCATCCAATCTGCCTGATTGGGTATATATGCCTCCCACTTATCCTTATCGAACAAGTCGATGGAGCAACCGGCAACAGCAACCATTACCACGCCAATCTTAACATCCTCGGGCATATTCTGAACCATTGTACGGCCAAAATAGTCGGCGGGAGTAAGACCTGTGTTGGGACGTGCCAACGGCGGAACGGCTGTACGCCACTCACCCATCTTGCTGTCGGGGAAATCAACGGCGTTCATCGTAACGAAACGGGGGCTTACATTCTCCTTGTCAATCTGCTCGGGACGGGGGTTACCCTCCATATTCGACTGACCTATGCAAATGTAAATGTGGAAGTTGGGATCCGGCTGAGCCAGAACTTTAAACGGAGCCAGCATCAATGCTGCCAGCAGAATGATTCCTGATTTCTTCATATTAAAGTATGTTAGGTTAATTCGATTAGTGATGCAATTTTCGGAATTTTAGGCGAGTTCTACAAGAAAAACCGGTAGCTTTGTGCCAAAATCGTACTCAATGAAACGCAGATCAATCAGAAACAACAACAATTTCCTTCTGGGCTCACTCGTAATGATAGTGGCCGTGCTCGTTATTGTTGTTTTGTTCCTCTACATGTCATTCCGACTCTCAACTCCTCAATGAGAAGGAGAGGCCAGAATGGAGTCGTAACGCTTACGGTCACCAAGCAGTCTGATAGCCTCATCCAGGAACTTGTCTGATTCCATATTGTAAACGATGACACCGCGCTGATAGTAGTAACGTATCAGAATCTCCATCGCGATAACCCGCTCCAGGTCACTGCGGAACACATCCAGGTCATTACGCAGGTCATACTGCAGTTTATCCTCCAATGACTTGAACTCATCCTGTGCCTTATCGGCCAGACCCTCTCTCTGAGCTATCTTTACGAGCGATGCAAGAGCCTTGCTGCTGTTGCTCTCAAACTTGAAGTCGCTGTTGCATACAAACTCCTTGAACTCATTGTAGTCCTCATCGGTCAGTTTGAAATCCTTTGCCGGCGCGATAGTCTCATGTCTGGCGCACCACTGGTTCGCAAAGTCAAACAGCACCACGTTCTGGGCCAGATAATAGAGAATGTCGGGCATGGTGTCCTGCTTGCACACAACATCGGGTCGGATTCCGCCGCCGTCACGAACCGGTCGGCCCGCTGCAGTGTAGAACACATTGGTCAGACTGTCGGGAATATGCTGTGCCTGTCCCTTGTCATTACGCTTTGAGTAGTCAATCTCCTGGATGCAACGTCCGCTGGGGATGTAGTACTTGGCTGTGGTAACCTTCAGGGTACCGTTGAACGGCAGCATACGGGTGGTCTGCACCAGACCCTTTCCGAACGTACGCACGCCAACTATCACCGCACGGTCCAGATCCTGCAGGCTTCCTGCCACGATCTCGGAGGCCGATGCAGACTGGTCATCGGTCAAAACCACAAGAGGAATGTTCTCGTCTATGGGATTGCGCTCTGTGATGTATGTTGATGCAGCCTGGGGAACCTTGCCGCGTGTCTCCACCAGTTTGGTACCCTTGGGAACGAACAGGCCCACAATATCGACAGCCTCGTTAAGCAGTCCGCCGCCGTTGCCGCGCAGATCCAGCACGATACCTTTGGCACCCTGCTCCTTAAGTTCAACCAGAGCCTTCATCACGCTCTTGGAGCAGTTCTCGGTAAATTGCTCCAGCAGTATGTAACCGTAGCCCTTGTACATACCGTAGTAAGGAACGGCAGGCAGTGCAATCACGCTGCGGACCACATCAATACTCAGCGAATCCTCTACACCCGGACGACGCACCGTAACCGTCAGCTTGCTGTCAGCCTCACCGCGCAGATGGTCACTCACGTATGATGACGGCTTGCCCTTCATGCACTCACCGTTTATGCTCAGTATCTCATCGCCCGCCTTAAGTCCGTAACGCGCAGCCGGCATACCCTCATAGGGCTCATCAATGTAGATATAGTCACGACCTGTGTACTGACGTATCACCGCACCTATTCCGGCATACTTACCGGTGGTGATCATCTTAAGGTCCTTCATGTCATTCTCAGGGAAATACTCGGTATAAGGGTCTATGCTGCTCAGCATGGCCTGAATACCCCTCTCGATAGTCTTGGTAGGGCTGATGGTATCGACATAGAACCTGTCCAGCTCACTAACTATTTCATGGAAAATCTCAAGATTCTTGGCAATCTCAAAGTTGTGGTCCTCAGCCTTCTGGGCCGATGTTCCCGCACTTGCAAATCCCAATATGGCGAACAGGGCGATACACTTGATAAATCTCTTCATAGCGGTCGATGTTTCCGCGAAGATAGATATTTTGAGAGTGAGAAAAAAAAATCAGTCCCAATTTCTTGGAACTGATCTGCGCTCCTTCTAGGACTTGAACCTAGGACCCCCTGATTAACAGTCAGATGCTCTAACCAACTGAGCTAAAGAAGCATTTTGTCACATTCGGAGCACTACTGCTCTCAAACGCGGTGCAAATTTACCGCCTTTTTTGGAATATCCAACATCTGCGGGCAAAAAAAACGTCCAATTGTCACTTTTTTCTACTTATCAGGATAGAAAGAATGACGCAGATACCCACGGCGAAGGGATAATAGAGGTAAGGAATGATCTGCGTGGTAGCCAGACCGGTCAGACCTGCAGCCATCAGAAGCTGCGCGCCGTAAGGGATGATACCCTGAACGAAACAGCTGAAAATATCCATCAGGCTGGCCGCCCTACGCTTTGGAATATCGAACTTTTCGGATATGTCATTGACGATACCACCCACAGTAATGATTGCGATAGTGTTGTTTGCCGTGCAAAGGTTGGCAAGAGCCGTAAGCAGGCCGATGCTGAACTCCGCCCCGCGACGTCCGTTGGCCCTGCTCATCACGGTCCGCATTATGTAGGACAATCCGCCGTTGTTACGGATAATACCCAGCATACCGCCCGCAAGCAGCGTCACGATAATCAGGTCGCCCATTCCGGCAATACCCTGACCCATGGACCCCAGCCAGCTGAACCAGTCCAGAGTTCCCGTGCAGAAACCCACCAGAGCATTCAGGATCAGGCCGATGACCAGCACCAGAGTCACATCCATACCGTACAGCGCCAGCACTATGACCGATATGTAAGGCAGCAGCTTGAGCCATTCAATGGGATGGGTATCGGACACCGTCTCGATACTGAAACCCTTGAATATGTAATACCCTGCCACCACGATCACAGCCGGCAGCACGATCATAAGGTTGGCACGGAATTTCTCATGCATGGCGCAGCCCACCGCACGGGTAGCCGCGATGGTGGTATCGGATATGAATGAAAGGTTATCGCCAAAGAACGAACCGCCCACCACGAGCGCCGTCATCATAGCCTGGCTCATGCCAGTCTCCTGCGCTATTCCGCTGGCAATAGGAACCAACGCCACGATCGTACCCACGCTGGTACCGATGGCCAGCGACACGAAACACGCCGTCAGGAACAGTCCTGCAAGCAGAAAATGACTTGGGATAATATGGAGCGTAAAGTTTACCGTAGCCTCGATGGACCCGATCTCCTTGGCCGACCCCGCGAACGCACCCGCCAGCATGAAGATCCACACCATCAGCATGATGTTCCAGTGGCCCGCGCTCTCCGAGAAGATATTCACGCGACGGCTCAGTTTACCCGGAGTGATAGCAATCGCATATACCGACGCCACAAGGAAGGCCGATGAAACCGGCACCTTGTAAAAGTCACCCGCCAGAAGCGACGACACCAGATAAACCACCAGAAAAACCACGATGGGACTCAAAGCCAAGAGCCCCGGCATCTTTGCGCCTTTACCCATTTAAGAGTACTTTTCGCCATACTTGAGCATGGCGTCATTGATATATTTCTTAAAGTCCGTCTCGTTGTTACGGCGGCAGATCAC
>Ga0310786_10001356_pt1 | contig 39352 bp, 28 predicted proteins | sample AusTroGonzalo_MG_FD_203881 | JGI IMG/M metagenome (GOLD analysis project Ga0310786, IMG submission 203881) | Bovine rumen microbial communities from tropical cattle in Woodstock, Queensland, Australia - Gonzalo_03 (v2) (version 2) | ecosystem: Host-associated > Mammals > Digestive system >... | reverse complement strand
CCCATGACGCGAGACGCAACGCGCACCATGCGCCGAGCCGCAGAGCGCCGGGAATCGGACGCACATGCACTACACACGACACGAGGCGGCGGCCAGAGGCTGGCCACCCTCCTATCGCAGGAGCAACTCGGCAGACAACGCCGGATTTTCACTTCCCGAAAAACGGAAATCGCGACTTCACCCTTTATTTACTGGGAAGAGAGCCAGCTAGGCGCGCAAACGCCCCGACGCGGCAGACCTTGCGAAATTCCTGCTCGTCCTTCCATATTCTCTCCCCCGTTCGAAGATCTGTAAGCATCATCGTAAACTTATATTCATACCCTTTCATCTTGCCGTCATGAAACTCTTTGGCTGTCAACGCTCCAGACAAGAGCATCTGCGCAGCCTTCTGTTCTCCGGGCGCGACATCAGCGGAGTGGTTCACAAAACTGAACAACCGCGTACGGACGAGAGCATCCCGCATGGCATCTGCGATGCCCTGCATGTCAACTTTCTGATTCGTCATGTTTTTCAGCGGCGCAAAATCGACCTGTGGAGGCTGGCCGCCATTCGACTCCAAGATGCCGGAATCACTGATAAGTGATTGAACCATATGTTCTACCATTCGACGAATGTCCTGTTTCTCAAGCTCAATCGTACGCGGTGAATGGCAGCGCGAATCTTCGCCTGTTCGCGGCGCTGACGCACAGCCCACGCACACCAAAATCGCTGTCATGACCGCAAAGGCAAAGCGTGACGGGCTCTTGACAGAGATTGCTTCATGATTTCTTCTCATTGTTTTTCTCCTTGTTGTGTTTTAACTCTAGCAGAAAATGCCGATGGCGAAGACGGCCAACAGCGCCAACGGGAGCGCCCAGCGCATGTATGCGCCGTACCATGAAGGCAACTGCCAGCCCACGCCGGCGGACGCCTCCGAGCGAAATGCGCCGTACCCCCATCCACATTTGCGAGTGACGAAGAGGCTCAGCACAAGGCCGCCTATCGGCAACCACAGCTGGCTCACCGCAAAATCCTCCCAGCGCAAGACCGGCTCGAAGAACACGCACGGAAGAGAGCAAACCGCCACAGCTCCGCCGACGAAGAGCGTGGCGCGCAGTCGCGTCCATCGCAGTTCATCCATCAATCCGCCGATTATGCACTCGAACACGGCGACGATCGTGGTGAGCGCGGCGAACGACAGGAACAGGAAGAAGAAGAATCCCCACGCGCGCCCGCCGGGCATGGCCGCAAAGACTTTCGGAAGCGCGATGAAGATAAGGCCCGGCCCGGCCGTCACGTCTACGCCATGCGCCGCGCACACTGGAAATATGATCAACCCCGAGAGCAGCGCCACGAATGTATCAATGACTATGATCCACACGGTCTCGGTCACAAGCGAATGATCACGGCCAATGTAGCTGCCGAAGACAGTCATCGCGCCCACCCCGACAGAAAGGGTGAAGAACGCCTGGCCCATGGCGTCGAAGATGGCCTTGCCCGGATGATCCATGAACTTGGCCCAGTCGGGCGCGAGGTAGAACGCCACCCCTTCGCTCGCGCCCGGCAGAGAGACGGCCCTAGCCGCCAGCACGACGAGCAGCGCAAGAAGCGAGATCATCATCGCCTTCGTCACGCGCTCGACGCCCTTCACGACTCCGGCCAGGCACACGACGGTGGCGAAAAGGACGCATGCGAACATGAAAGCCGAGCAAGATGCGCGATCTGCGACAATCGACTGGAACGCCGCGGCATGGTCGGCGGAAGTTGAATGTCCGCAAGCATAGTTCGACGTGTACTTCACAAGCCAGCCGGCGACGTCGGTGTAGTAGATCATCAGCAAGAAGTTGCCCGCGAAGATGATCTTGCCCAACCACCGCCAAAGCGGAGAGTGCGTCGCGGGGGAGAGCGCCCCCAAGGCGGAGGCAATTCCCTTGTGCGCGCCGCGCCCCACGGCCAGCTCTGCAAGCAGGAGCGGGAAACCGAGAAGCGCGAGGAACGCGAGGTACACGAGGACGAACGCGGCGCCGCCGTTCTGTCCGGCGACGAAAGGGAACCGCCAGACATTGCCCAGGCCCACGGCGCATCCCGCCGCGACCATGAGGAATCCGAAACGCGACCCCAGCTTCGCGCGCATCGAAGATTCCTCAGTCCTGTATGTCGATCTTCGCGCGCTTCGCCAGATCGGCGGGCTTCATCTCATAAAGCGCATCGATGAACGCATTGGAGAACGCGCAGGGAGTCTTGGCCTTGGAGGCGGCGGCTTCTCCGGCGACGGCGACGACGAGCGAAGCGGCTGCGGCGGCCTCGTAGCGCCTGGCGCGCCCGACGGTCGCGAGGAATGCCGCGCCCAAAGCGCCTTGCACCGCTCCCGCGCCCGCCACGCGAACGAAGAGAGACCCGCCGTTCTTCAGCACCGCGACCGGAGCGTTCTCGCCGCAAACACGATCGTGCGCGCCGGTCATTATCACCGCGGCGCGGGTCACTTCCGCAAGGCGGCGCGCAGCCGTTGTCGCCGCTGCATCGTCGCAGGGCGTCTCAATGCCGGAAAGAGCAAGTATCTCCGTAGGATTGCCGCGTATGATGGCCGGGTAGCGGCGCATAAGCTCCTTCGCCACGTAGCCGCGAAGGGAAAGCTCGCCGGAATCGTCAGGATCGAGTGCCCACGGCTTCTGCGAAGCGTTCGCGCGCGCCACCGCCGCGCGTACCGCCTCCGCCTGCGGCTTGCTAACCGCGCCCACGCTTGCGAACAGCGAATCTGCGATTCCGGCGAGCTGGGTCGCCTCGCCGGAATCCTCGGCGAACGAGGGCTCCGCGCCGATTGCCAGAAGCGAGTTCGCCACAAACGCGGAGACTGACGCATGGGCGAAGCACGCGACGCGCGGCGCCTTCGCCCGCGTCGTCTCGAAAATCTCCGCCACTGCCTTGGCGAGACCGGCAGACGTAACCTTCATCGTCGGCACCGGCGCCCTCTTGCGCCTGACGATGTATTCGTCATCCGAATAGTCCTCCATTTGGTTAAAGGGCTCTTCCTCGACATTCTCAACTCTTTCTTCAGCCATTCTTCCTTCTCCTTTCCGGCATGCCTAGCACGCCGCAGTTTCGCCCTACATAATACGATATTTTTATCGCTTCGTAAACATACTCTTTTGCTTTTTCTACAGCATGGGAAAGATGAGCTCCGAGAGCGAGCCCGGCGGCGATCGCGGCGGCAAGCGTGCAGCCTGTGCCATGAGTAGACACAGGATGCGCCACAAGCGGCAGCGAAAAGCGATGAATCCTGCGCCCGTCGTACAGCACATCCTCGACCTCGTCCGCGCCGCAGGGCCTGCCTTCGACCGCATGGCCGCCCTTCACGAGCGCCGCGCAGCCGAATGCGCGGGAAAGATCGCGCGCGGCGTCGGCCGCATCTTCGGGACGGACTTCGCCTCCGAGGAGCGCGCCCGCCTCCGGCAGGTTCGGAGTGATGACGGTCGCAAGCGGCAGAAGTTTCTCCTTGAGCGCCGCGACGGCGCCGTCGCATATCAGCTTCGCGCCGCTCGTCGCTATCATCACGGGGTCGATGACCTTCTTCGCCCGCCCGCGCCGCGCAAGCGCGCGGGCGACAACGTCTATCACCTTGGCGTCTGCCAGCATTCCTGTCTTGAGCGCCTTGACGGAATACATCTCGAACACGGCCTCAAGCTGCGCCTTGACGAACTCCGGCGGCACTTGATGAACCGCCCTCACCGCTCGCGGGTTCTGCGCCGTGAGCGCGGCGAACACCGTACATCCATGGAGACCGTATGCATGGAACGCACGGAGGTCGGCCTGCACTCCTGCATTGCCGCCCGAATCGCTCCCCGCGATCGTCATGACGCAAGGCTGTATCTTCATTACCTATTCCCTGTTCCCTACCTCTTCGGCGGCGTCCGGCCTATCTTCGCGAGAGCATCCTTGAGGAGCTTCCACACTTCCGCCTTCGCGACATTCTGCTGGGCTTGATCATCTTTCCACGTTGTGAGGATGAAGTCTGGATGGCACGTCGCCACAGCCGGGATGCCGCGAAGTTCGCCCCACACGCTGCGGTGCACCTTGACGCCAGCCGTGCGCACGGCCACCATCGCATCGATTCCAAAAAGCACGATCACCTTGGGCGCACGCGCCGTCATCGACTGCACGAGCGCCTCGGAGGTTTCGCCGGTAGACGGCTTCGGCACTTCGACAAAGGCCGTCTCGCCTTCTGCGCAGCCCATTGCCGCGACCATCTTCCCGAAAAGCTCTGCCCCCGCATCCGTCATCTTCACGCCGGCAAAAAGAATCAGCGGCGAACCGGCGATCTCCGCCGGAGCAGATTGCTGCTGCGTTTGCGGCTGCTGCGGTTGTGGCGACTTCTGTGGCTGCGGCTGAGCGCACTCCTCAACGACTTTCACCGCGGCCTTGGGCAGCGGTGAAAGAAGCGAGCGATCAAGCTCTATGGTCTTCGCGCCAAGTTCGCGCGCCAATACGAGGTTCTCCTCGAAGGCGGCAAGGATGTCCCGGAGGTCAGCCACTCCTACAGACGCTCCTTACGCGCCGGCGCCTTTGAATCCATACGGGTTCATCGACTGCCAACGCCACGAATCCGCGCACATCGTGTCTATGTCGCGCTCGGCCTTCCAGCCGAGTTCGGCGGCGGCGAGCGAGGGATCGGCCCAGCATTCCGCGATGTCGCCAGGGCGGCGCGGCTTTATGACGTATGGGACTTTTCGCCCGCTCGCCTTCTCGAAAGCCTTGACGATCTGGAGCACGGAGTAGCCGTGGCCTGTGCCGAGGTTGTAGATCTTGAAGCCCGGCTTCTGCGCGAGCTTCTCGACGGCCTTCACGTGGGCGATCGCAAGATCCACCACGTGGATGTAGTCGCGCACGCCCGTGCCGTCCGGCGTCGGATAGTCGTTGCCGAAAACGTTCAGCTCCTTGAGCCGCCCCACCGCCACCTGCGCGACGTAGGGAAGGAGGTTGTTTGGAATGCCTGCCGGATCCTCGCCGATGAGGCCGCTCTCGTGCGCGCCGATCGGATTGAAGTATCTGAGCAGAATCGTGTTCCATGACGGATCGGCCTTCTGCACGTCGCGGAACACCTGCTCCATCATCAGCTTCGTCCAGCCGTACGGATTGGTGCAGCCGGGCGTCGGGAAGTCTTCGCGGATCGGCACGCTCTGCGGCTGGCCGTAGACGGTCGCCGAGCTGGAGAACACGATGTTGCGGCAGTCGTGCGCGGCGAGGACCTTCAGAAGCGTGAATGTGCCGCCGAGGTTGTTCGCGTAGTACTGCAGGGGAATCTGCGTCGATTCGCCCACCGCCTTGAGCGCGGCGAAGTGGATCGTGGCGTCGAATGGCGCCTCCGCGGCGATGACGGCGTCCAGCGCCGCCTCGTCCCGGATGTCTAGTTTGCAGAACTTCGGGGCGCGGCCTGCGATGCGCTCGACCCGCCTCAGAGACTCTTCGCACGAATTGCAAAGATTGTCCACGACAACCACGTCGTGGCCCGCCTTGAGCAGTTCGAGCGTCGTGTGCGAGCCGATGAAGCCCGCGCCGCCAGTGACAAGAATTTTCATGTTACTTCGTGGAAATGCGGTCGTTGTACTCGCCGGTCTCGGTGTTGATGCGGATCACATCGCCTTCATTGATGAAAAGAGGAACCGCGAGCTCGTAGCCGCCCTCGACGGTTGCGGGCTTCGTGACCTTGCCTGATGCTGTGTTGCCCTTCACGCCGGGCTCGACCTTGATGACCTTGCGCTCGACGAGCTGCGGAAGCGCGACGCCGATCACCTTGTCGTTGAAGAAGAGCGCCTTGACTTCCATTTCATCCATGAGGAAGTACTTGTTGTCGCCCATCACTTCGGCGGAGACGCGGATTTCCTCGTAGTTCTCGTCCGTGAACACGAACGCAGAACCGTCATCGTACGAATAGTTCACGCTGCGCTGGATCAACTCAGGCTTCTCGAACTTGTCGCCGGAACGGTAGCTGCGCGTCATTCCGCCGCCGGTCATCATGTTGCGCATGCGGCAGTTGTATATGGCCTGGCCCTTGCCCGGCTTCGAGAAATCGAACTCCACTATTTCCCAAGGTTCGCCGTCTATCAACAGCTTAACGCCCTTGTGCAGTTCACCTGCTCCTATTACTTCGCCCATTTTTGCTCCTGTCTTTTTTTGTTGTTGAAATTTGGAGACATTATACAAAAAAGCCGCCCACTCCGCAACTGGTAAGGCGACATTGGAGCTTCCCCTTTTTCTCTGGCTCGCCATCCACCGATTCGCCGCCGCGATTCTTATTTTCTCTTGCGCCACTTGCGCGGCACGGTACCGGTCTGCGCCTTGAACGCATTGCGGAAGGCGTTGAAGGTACGATAGCCGCAAAGCTCAGCGATTACCCCGATGGAATGGCCGGTGTTGGCCAACAACTCCTTCGCCCGATCGATCCGCGCGGCGACGATTTCCTCTAGGATCGAATGGCCCGTCATTTCCTTGAACCGCATTTCGGCCAAGCGCCTCGAACCGGGAATCATGGCGGCCACCTGCGCGGCCGTCAGACCGTGCGGGGCCTGCTCTTTGATATACTGGAGGACCTCCGCGAGATTGCGGCTACTTCTACGCAGCTTGCGGGTCGAATTGCGCCGAAGAAGCTGGACAGGACTGAAATGGCGGCGCTCTGGCGGCATGGACGGATCGGCAATCCTGTCCAACAGCAATTTGGCGGCAATCCGCCCAGCCTCGGCAAAGTCAAGCTGAATGCTGGAAAGGCCGGGCGCCGACAGAATGGACGAGTCGTCATCGACGCCAAGGATCGCCACGTCGTAGGGTATGCGCAAATCCAGATTCTGGACGACGGAATGAAGATGGACCGCATACGTGTCGTCGGCAGCAAAGATTCCCAGCGGCTTCGGCCGAGCACATATCCATTTCGACAATTTCCGGTAGAATGCGGACGGCGGAAGGGAGTCGGGGTTGACGTCGAAGACATCGACGGTACGCCCGTTCAGGCTAAGGGCCTTGCAAAAGATGCGCTTGCGCTCTTCCGACCATGGAACCTCTGCGCCGTATCCGACATATCCGTATGCGGGGTAGTCAAGGGAGAGTAGTTCCCTCGCCGCCATTCTGCAGGTCATGCGAATGTCGTAGGCGACGGACGCATGGCTCGGCGTCTCCGATCCCAACGCGACATCAAGGAAAACCAATGGCAAACGTGGCAGCTCAACTCTGCCGATCGGCGGCCGATGACCGCGACAATCTATGACCAATCCCTTGGCATCCCAGAAATCGATCAAATCGTCCAGGTCGCCGGACTCGGCACAGGGCATCGATATCTTTCGCACGTTGAATCCGCGCGACTTCAACATTTGCCGCACACCTTCGAACTTGAGGTGCAGACATGTCGATTCGCCGACTTTTGACAAATATATGTAGAGAATGGTGTCCACAGGAGAGGGAGTATAGCACACTTTCGCATAACCATGGTAATATTTTTTCGCAAAATGGCACATCCCTGCTCTGCAGTTTGGTATAATTACCCCATGCAAAAACAAATCAGGGGACAACAATGAACAGACTAAGCGTATATGTGGCGGCAATGTTGACAGTGAACCTCTTGGCTCACCTGCCGAAAGCGGAAGCCGGTACAGACGTGTTTCAGCCGGGATCGTTCTTCATAGGCGTCAACTACTGGGGATCGCAGGACGGCGTCAAGATGTGGAATGAGAGAAGGTGGAAACCGCATGAGGTGGAGAAGGACTTGGCGGCATTGGCCGCGCACGGCGTCGAGGTTCTGCGCGTGTTTCCTACATGGCCGGATTTTCAGCCCATCAAGCCCGTCAAGAAACATACTGGAATTCCATATGGAATGACCATGGGCGAAGAGAATCGTCCGCTCGACAACTTCGCGGGCGTTGACGAAGCGGCGATTGCCCGGTTTCGTTTCTTCTGCGACGTGGCGATGCGGAACGGACTGAAGATCATGCCATCCATCGTGACGGGATGGATGTCAGGCGGTCTCTTCGTTCCGGAGGCCTTGCAGAACAAGAATCTGCTGACCGATCCCGAGGCCATCATGTGGGCATCACGTTTCGCGCGGTACTTCGTCCGGGCCATGAAGGATCATCCGGCGATTGTCGCCTGGGATCTCGGCAACGAGTACACTTGCATGGCAGAGGCGACACATCCGGCGCAGATATGGGTGTGGATCGACGCCGTGGCTGGGGCAATTCGACGCGAGGATCCTACGCGCCCCGTCCTCTCCGGCGAGCATTGCATGCAGTCGGACGCCAATGGTACCCGCAATCTCCAGATGCAGGGCGAGCTGCTGGACATCTTGACGCCGCACCCATATCCGGCATCTTGGCGTGTCGATGCCTGCCGAGGTCCTTTCAACGGGTTCCGCAATGCGCTTCATCCCGCTGCGCAGTCCCTATTCTACGAAGGCGTTGCGCAAAAGCCCGCATTCCCGCAGGAAGTCGGCAGCTTTGGCCCCAGTCTTTCCCCCGACCGCATTTCCGCCTTGGGCCTTCGGCAGCAGGCATTCGCCACGTGGATGCATGGCGCACGTGGATTCCTCTGGTGGTGCGCCTTTGATCAGCTTCACCTCAACTATCCTCCGTTCTCGAACAATGCCATGGAACGGGAGCTCGGGATCCTCAAGGCGGATGCCGCGCGCACGCCCAAGCCCCAAGCCGCCGCCATCTCCTCGTTCAAGGCGTTTCACGACAGCCTACCGTTCAAGCGGTTGCCGCCGCGGCAGATCGACGCAGTATGCCTCCTTTCGGAGAAGATGGATGCCTGGCAGACATCCTTCGGCGTTTTCATGTTATCAAAAGAGGCCGGTTTTGACGTGACCTTCACCGGCGCGGAGACGGGACCGCTGCCGGAAGCGAAGCTCTATATCTTGCCGTCGGGAAACAGCGGCTGGGAGACATACTCGAATCACGCCTGGAAACGAGTGCTCGATCGCGTCGAAAAGACGGGCGCGACGTTGCTCGTGACGCGCGGCGGCTCCACGGGATATTCGGAATGGTTGCGCTACACGGGCCTCGAACAAAAAATCTGGCGCCAGCGCACGGACATCGTCTTCGAGCTGGACGGCGCGAAGCTCCGGGCAAGCGACGACTTCATGGCGCTACAGGAGCCGGTCGACTGCAAGGTGTTGGCAAGAGACCAGAAAGGACGTGTTGTCCTGTCCGTCAAGGAACTGGGCAAGGGACGCGTCATCGCGTGCAACTTCGCGCTTGAGCTTCGGTCGATGACGAGCTTCCCCGATGTCTGCGACGGCTCGTTCTCGAACGAACTCTGGCGCATCTATGCCTGCGCGGCGAAAACCGCCGAAATCGTCCGCCGCGTGACGCGCAATGACGTGCGGGTCGTTCTGACGGAGCATCCCCAGCCGGATGGATCGACGCTCGTCTGCGCCCTCAACACGCATGAAGAGGACGTCAATTGTCCGATTGACGTCAAGGGCACGGTCGGCAAGGTTTGGAACGGGGAGTTTTCCGACGGAAAGCTGTCCGTTCGCGGCAACGACGGATGTGTGTTTGAAGTTCGCTGAGGCGGCGGTCGCGGGGCGACCGCCCTACCTCACTTCGATCTTGCCGATAGCATAGCGCCGGGTTGTGCCGCGCTCTCCGGCGATCGGGAGCGCGATTTCCGGACGGCCAATCGGCGTGCCGAGCGAGACGCAGAGCGTGTAGCGGCCGGGCGCGAGCATGACCGTGACGTCGCCAGGGTCGCGTGCCGTGCCGCTCGCCTTCGCCCACTGCAGCGCGGGGTCGGTGACGGGGTTGGGGTGGTTGTGCCCGAAACGCACGCGGGAGATGCACGTGGTCGTGGCCGGCGATGCGGGCGGGATGGTCGGCGGAATGTCCTTCGCGTCGAATTTCACGTCGGTCACAGACCAGCGGACGTTGTCCTTGTCATCTACGAGCGACCATGTGAGCTTTGCACCGCGAAAGCATTTCGCGACTCCTAGATTCTGCCAATCGGACTTGATCTCTACGGGCTCGTCGATCTTGACGACGTCTGGATAATCGATCTTCACCGGCACAAGACGATATCCCATCAGCTTGATTGCATCCATGAGTTTTCCACAGTTCTCCATCAAATGGGGACGCGGGAAATCGTGGATCGAAAAGTAGGAGCTGCGATGCTCGGCAATGATGTCGGCCAGCTGGTCGAAGCGGTATCTGCTGCCGTTGCGGGTGTAGTGTCCGCCTTCGAGCAAGACAGGCTGGAAGTCGGCATTGACCACGACAAAAGGCACCTTCCAGTTGTCGTGGTTTTCGCTCCACCATCTGGTGAAGATCGAATCGTTGCGAATCCCGATGTCGAGCTCCCTCATCTTGCGCGAAATGGGATTGTCGGGAGAGCCCTTCCAGTTCTCGTAGTTGCCGATAAATGCTTTGCAGGCGTAGAGACGCGTCCGCGGCAACAGGCGACGGTGGAGCTCGAGGTGCTTGATGGCGACGCGAGCGTAGTTCTCCTTGTCCTTGGCGAGCTCACGCACGCCCTGGCCATGCCCTTCGCCGTAAAGGCCCATGGAGCCGACATCGACGAATTCGACATCGGGCGAACCGTCGTAGCGTTCGGCGAACGCCTTGAGGAACTTCTCGTATTTCGCGAGGAACACCGGATCGTCGTAATATGGCTCAAACCGCATCGGGTCGTAGCCGGGAGGTGGTGCGTAATCCTTCGCCTTGTACTCGAACCAGATGCCTTTCGCGCCGGCGTCGCGCACGTATTGCGGAACGGCGTTCTCGGTCTGGTTGCAGCAAATCACGCGGATGCCGATCTTCTTTCCCTTCGCGATGAATGGAGCCGCGGGCGTGTCGAAGATGTCCCAGCGGTATTCGCCCTCCTCAGGTTCGATGTCGTTCCAGAGAACGCGCATGTAGATGACCCGCAGGCCGTCGACATCTTCGAACGTGTCGCCAGGCTCCGTCTTCGAGCCATACGCCCATAGGCGCCCGGCGTAGTGGTAGTAGCAAAGGCCCATGCCGGGATTCGACAAGACCTCATCCGTCATCTGCGGCGTGACGACCGCGCCCTGTGCACAGGCTGCCGCAATGAATGAAGCAACAATTATTTTCAGGCAGGCGAAACGCATCGTGTTTCTGTTTTTCATCATTTTCGTCCTTTCGGTTTACGTTGAAAATTGCTTATCCTTTTTGCCGCCATTCGCCATCATGGTATGGTTCGCCCTTGCCGAGGTTCTCCGGCCAGGACAAGGGAAGCCCCAGCGCCTTCTGGCATGTCTGCCAGATGTCGGTCGCGCTGTCCCTGTGTTCCGACGGCAGTATCTTGACGCCTTCGAGAAACGCCATTGCCTCGCGAAACTTTCCGAGTTTCGTGAGGGCGCGGGCATAGGCGATCTGAATCGGGTTCTTCGCAGGGTACTTGCCGATGTACTCCTTTGCCGCCTGAAACATGCGCTCCACGTCGCCGTCCGCCTCATACGACTCTATCAGGTCGCGCCCGATGCGCCAGCCGTCGCCGAGTTCCTTGGCCCTCATCAGATCCGCGTAACGCGACGCGCCTTTCTCCAGCCGCGCGCGATAGACGTAGAACACGGCCTCGTCCGGCGTGTCGCCGCACGATTCAAGCAGCGACAACGCTTCATCGCGCTTGCGGAAGAACGTCTTCAGGACGGCGAGCAGATACTTTGCCTTCCAGGAACCAGTCGTCTTCGCCGCATCTTCGAGCGCTGGCAGCGATTCGCGCCGGAACGGAAAGACGCCGGCGATGGGCCCGTCAAGGACGGGCGCGCGCATCTCAAGGCGAGCCAGGCGGATTTCCGCCTCCATGTCCGGCAACGCCGCCCGGAAGAGCGACTTCGCGTCCTCGGCAAGCCCAGTTTCCTCGTACCATGAGCCAAGCTCAAGGTACGTCTGCGCCGGCAATTCGTTGAGGACGAGCTTTCCGACTCCGCCAAGGCCCTCAAGCTCGTAGCGGAGCGCATGGGCAAGCGGCAGACGCTCCAGCGCCCGTTCAAGGAATCCCCTCTGTCCGTCCTTCCCGCGCAGGGCAATCGCCTTGACGAGCAAGGCGTCCTGCTGCAGGCCTTCGCAGCGAAGAGATTCTTCCGCCGCTTCGAGCGCCGCGGCAGCGTTTCCCTCTTTCAGGTAGCTGCGCGCGATAAGCGCAAACGCCGCAGCGCGGTAGCCTCCCGAAAAGGCGGCCACGCCAAGCCGGTCGCGCGCCGTGGCCAGATCCCCCTCGGCGAAGTAGGCAGATCCGTCAAGGAAATTGGCCTCCTGGTCGTAGAGCCCGAGCGCCATCGCCTTGCGGGCACATGCGTGGACATCCTCGTAGTCGCCGCGGCGGTATGCGAGTTCGGCAAGGCCGTTCCAGGCCTCGACCAGATTCGGATCCGCCTTCAGCGCCGCGGCGAACCGCTCGGCAGCAAGATCGTCCTCGCGCTCGCGCAGCGACTGCACGCCAAGCATGGAGAGCCCCTGCGGGGACGTGAAATCGAATTCCTTTGGATGTTCGACGGGACGCAACACCTGCGGCGGCGGGTTTTCGTCCGCCCCTACCTCCGCGCGGTCGCGGATCGGCCCCCAGCGGTCGGTGAACGTCTCGGCCGTGCCCGGCACGAACGTGGGATGCTTGAACGGCGAATAGACGTTGTCCCACCTCGGCTGGTTGAAGCAGCGCCCGGCCTGAAGCTCTGCGTACTGCCCGTCGGAATCGGTGAGCAGGTCTTCCCAGATGCCGCCTTCGCGCGAAAGCGCCCACAGCCAGATTTTGCGACCGTATTTCGTGTACGGCAGGGATCGGTGGTAGCTGCCGTAGCCGATGTCGCGCCACCAGATGCCGTAAAAGCCGTTGTTGCCGCCGACGAGGTGATACGACTTTGGCCCGCCGTATGCGTTGTTCCGGTAGATTGACAGATCGCGCCCCTTCGCGTCGAGCGGCCAGGTGCGCGTGACGATCTCTCCCTCGTGCCCGACGGCGACGTCGCCCGGGAAAAGGAACTCGGGGTCGTCTCGCAGCGAGTACGCGGCATTCATCCAATGATAGTACGGGGCGGGAAGCCCGGACGCATTGTACCAGACGGTGCGGGTCTCGAACTCGTCCGCGTCCGGCCCGAGCCGTATCTCGACTTGCCAGCGCGTCCGCGTTATGAACTCCTCGCTTGCTACGAAACAGCTGGCGCTGCCGTCGGCATTCTCCCGCGCGAACCAGTCGACCGGCGTCGCCGTGCTGGGCGAATGGCCGAGGATGCCGAAGTTGAACTCGATGCCGCCCGAGAGCCACGGACCGCGCATGGCGATGTCGCGGAACTTCATGACGTGGTTTGCGTAGAGGAAATAGCGCTGCGCGACCTTGTCGCGGGCGCACCAGACCTTGCCGCCGACTTCCGGGAGTATCTTGACGGAAATCCTGTCGTTCTCGAGCGTGATCGTCTTCCACGCGCGCTCTTCGGCGTCGTCGGTCGAGCCGTCGTAGCGGAAATAAGGATACCGCCTTTCGGACGTGGCCGGAATCGGATCCGGATCCGAGAACGGATATGTCCGGAAGGTCTCCTCTCCGAATTTGACCGTTGCCTTCGCCATCCGTCAATCCTCGATGCGGTCCTTCTTGAAGGTGAACAAGGCGGCGTATGCCATCGAGAGCGACCCAAGCAGGTATGAGCCGCCCATCAACGCGAAGCCCCACTCGAAGCCCTTCAGACCCATTCGATCGCTCATTGCGCCGATGACGAGCGGCGACAGGGAGCCGATCAGCATTGCCGCAAGGTCGGCGATGGCGACGACCGTCGCCCGGTTCTCCGGCCGCACGACGTCAAATGCGGAAGTCTGCGTGTTCGCCTCGTATGTTCCGCGGAAGATGCCGTAGAGCATTGTCGCGGCGAAGCACGAGGCGACCGTGGGCGCGACGCCGAACCAGACGAGAGCCGGCGCGCCGAGGAACATGGCCGACGCCTGCAGGATCAGGCGGAATCGCGGGAAGCCGCGGCGTATCATCACGTCCGTCGCATAGCCTGCAACAAGGACGGCCACAAAGGCGCACAGATGGTGGTAGAGCATCGTGCCGTTACCGGCCGAGCCAACCGAGAGGCCGAACTTCCGTGCCGCGAACTTCGGAGCCCAGCTGACGTAGGCGTTGTTGGCAAAAACGATGGCTATGAATCCGAAGGCGTTCATGAGCAGCGTCGGGCATCTGAAGAAGGCCAGGCAGCCGTCCTTGAACGAACCGTGGACTTCCCCTTCGCCCGGCGTGCGCCGCTCAGGCTTTCCGTCCTTCAAAAGCCAGATGAACGACAGCGCCAGCACAAACCCGGCACCGCCGAACACCCAGAACACCATCCGCCATCCGCCGCAGGCTTTCAAAGTCCAGGCGACAAGTGCGCCGCAGATCATCAGCCCGATGTACAGCGCGCTCTGGTGGATCGACAGCGCGAGCGATCGCGATTCCTTGTGGTGCGTGGCGATGAGCGCGTAGGCCGCCGGGCAGTAGAACGACTCTCCCGTCGATGTCAGGATCGAGCGGAACACGATAAAACCCAGCAACCCGCCGGACAAGCCCGTGAAGACGGTCGTCATCGACCAGAACAGAAGCGCGAAGGTGATGACCCACTTGCGGCTGAACCTGTCGCCGGCATATCCCGCCAACGGCACGGCAAAGGCGAAGACGACGAAGAATACGGTGTTCGCCATGCCGATCTGCAGGTCGTTCAGCCCCAGCTCCTCCTGGATGGGGATCGTGAGGAGACCGAACAGCACGCGGTCGGCCTGCGAGAAGAAGTAGGCCAACGACAGCAGGCCCAGCATCACCCATTTGTAGTTCTTGCCCATTGCAACTTGCTCCTACTGACTGTCTCCAACGATGATCCAGGGATCTTCCTTCACGAGCTCGGAACCGATCCTCCAGAACTCGCGGCAGTCGATCAGCTTCAATGTCCCCAGCCCCAGCCCGACCGAATCGATCCGCAGGCCCCTCGCCTGCGCCTCGCGGAAGAAACGCGCGTTCTCGTCCTTCGTGTAGAATTCGCGCGGTCCGGGAAGCGACTTCGGAATGAGGAAGTACCTGTTCTTGCCGTTCGGCTGGCGTTCTGCGAAGAAGCCCGGGCCAATGCCGGGAAGATCGTAGAAGTTCTCGAAATAATGGACGAACGACGTATGGCGGACAGGACTGCCGAAATGCAGAATCTTCGCACCCAGATCCACGGCGGCGGCCAAGGCCGAGTTCGCGTCGTCCGGCGGATCTTCAGGCCCCTGTTCCGCGAGCATCTCGGCGGCATGTCTTCCCCAGCCGCACCATGGATGCGAGAGTTGACGGCCCCGGACGGCAATCTCCGGATAGAGCCGAAGAAACTCCATCGGCAGGACGCCGATCCACCTCATCGAAGGCGACGACCAGTCGGCGATATCCGCCGGGCGATGGTCCCAGCGCTTCGAAATGCCGTTCAGCCAGCATTCGCTACGCATGAAGCTCGGCATCAGGACGGTTCCCTCTTCCCCGACCGTCTCCATCACAGCCTCAAGCACGGTCCGCGCACCTCCGGCAATGTGTCCGAAAGCCGTCAACGACGAGTGCATAAGCAACGTGTCGCCCTTCTTGACGCCGAGCCGGGACAGAGCCGCGACGATCTGCTTCCGGTCGATCGCGTTCGGATCGCGAACTTCGAAGTAGCCCGCTTCTCCAAGGCGCCCGACGGCCAGAACGATCTTCTTGACCTGGCCTTCGACAAGCCGATGTCCGGTCTCGGCCTCGGCGGACGAAATCAGCGTCGCGAGGTCTGTCTTTCCGTCCATGGCGAGCGTAACCCAGTCGAACACTTCGCGGACCGCCCCATCGCTGATCGCGACCTTCGCCCATTTGGGGAGTTTGACCTGGTGCCGAATAATTACGCCCTCGAGGTTACGCGCCACGACTCCGGCCGCATACGTGCGCCAAGGGCCGGAAACGTCGGCTGGCACGCGCCCGAACCTCCAGTCCGGACGCGGCGGAGGAATGTCCGAGATGTCTGTTCCTGTTCCGCTACGGCTCGCCGTGCATTCGACGTGGACGAACAGCGTCCCCTTCGTCGCCATCGTGCGCAGATGCACGCCCATGCGCGGCGACACCGCAAAGCCCACGAACGCTCTCGTTTCGGCGTCTGCCGACTCGTTGCCGTTCTCCGTTGCCCCGAGAATGAGAGGCACTTCGTCAGGACGTTCAAATCTCTCCGGCGTATAATCCGATATGAAGCCAAGGGCGCCGCAATCGATTATCGCCGCCAACCGCTCTTTCGACGGGTGCGTCTCCGGTTCAAGCATGACCATTGTGCCCACAGCATCCTCGCCGGCGAGAAACTGCGCCTCCGTCAGGACCTTGGCTCGCACGCCGCCGCTTGGAGTCGAAACGGATCCCCGGACTACTGCATTGCGCTCTTGCCGGAAATCTACGATTGGTTCCTCGCACGGCGCGACGACGGATATCGTCCCTGACGTGCAATTCCACGAGAATGGTCTAAACAAATCTGTCTTCACGCAGAAGATTATACCAAACCGCCGCGCCGGAATACACCTTTTTACGAAAATAAAATAGAGCAGTTATGCGAAATGGCGTTTCGCAACTGCCGCCGAGAACTGCGGCGCCCATGGCACTGAGGCGTGGCAATGGTGACATTTGTGAACAATTGACATTTGTGAACAATCTAGAAGTTGTGTCCCTGTCTGGGCTGTCCCTGCGCAGGATATCCCTGTCCAGGTTGTCCCTGCGCAGGATATCCTTGCGTAGGATACCCTTGCCCAAAATGTCCTTGTGCAGCAGGATATCCTTGCCCAGGATACGCGGCACGGTTGCCCAATATCTGCGCCGCAGACCGAATGGCGGTTACCCGGCGGTCTGCCTTCATGTCCGACAACACATTCGACCATGCCGAGAATGCAGAATCCGCCACATCCGAATCCTGATCGTTAATGAACTCGGCCAAAGAGTCAACGCAATCTCTTCCTCGCGACTCAAGCGCACTCACCATGGCCTGCCTCACTTCGGCAGAGCGCGACGTCTTGGCCTTCTGCACAAGCGGCATGAGCTGTTCAAGGCTATCGGCCTCGCCGATGGAATCGATCAATTTCTCGTCTTGGCTCGACATTTCACCGTCGCCTGACTTGCGGGCGTTCCTGTCGGTCGTCCCGGAAGCGCGCCGATCCACCGCACCGTATCTGCCCTTTTGCGAAGGCTGCCTGAACTGAGAGGACGCCCCCGCCGACTGACGATCGGACCGCTGCGCCCCTCTACGAGGGGAAGTCTGCCCCATCACAGTACACGCAACGCCAACGATCCAGCAAAGCAATATCTTTTTCATTCTTGAGTTCCTTGTTTTCTTAGCATCAGAAATTCGTCGCATTGGCGCTTGATGAGTTGCCAAGTGCGCGAATGACGTTGGATGATGTCGAGAAAGCGACGTCGCGGCGATTCACAAGCGTCTGCAGGTCGATCATGTCCTCCTGTTGCCTAAGCGCAAGCGTGTCCATCTTCGCCTTGAACGCCCCGGCGGCTTTCATTCGCTTGTCGTATGTGTCGATCGCATCTGGAAGCGCACTCGATTCCACGCCAAGCTTCTCGACCGCGAACGTCTTGGCCGCAGACCAGTTTGCAGTGCCGTTCGCAACCTGCTCGAGCCAGCTTGACGCCTCTTGAAGCGTAGTCGATCCCGATGTCATCCTGTTCATCTTGAGGACGCTCTGGCCCTCATACGCGGCAGCAGCTCCCAGGCACACGGAGATGATCACCTGGCCTAGGGTGAGCGAGTCGACCCCGCGCGTGGAATACATGTTGATCGCCTGAAACGCATCGGGCGCGTAATGGTTGGTTGCTATCTGCGTTGCGTCTATAAGCATATCGGCCGTCCAAGATTTTCAAGATTGTCACGCCGCATCACAAATTGCGGATGAGATTCGAGCGCGTGTCGCAGATCGCGCTCATGAGATTTGTGGCCGTAGAGAACGACTCGTCGCGTCTGTCCACGAGGGACTGCAGGCGCGTCATGTCCGTCTGCGACGAGTTGTTCAAGCCGTCGATCTTGCTCTTGATGAGCTGGATATACTCTTCCACGGCCGCCTTTGAAGGCGGATTCGACATGCTGCGGTTGAAGAACTTCAGCACCGTCGCCACCGTGGTAGAGGACACCGAGCCGCGGGTTGTGCCGCCGGAGTCATCGTTCTTGAATTGGGCCTGGACGCCTGAAAAGTCCGCAAGAGCTTTGCCCAAGGCATCAAGCGCGTTGTTCCGGCTCTTGACGCGCTGCATGAGCGGCCCAGTCTCCTTCTCGACGGCGACGGCACGATGCTCGGAGATGCCGATCATGAGATCCTGAAAGTCCACGGGAACTCCGTTCAGCTTGTAGTCGCTGAACGAAACGCCCCAGTTGGAACTGAGCTTAACAGGGTCTTGCACTTCTATTGCCATGTCTTCTCTCCTTTCATCAAGTCGGCCGATGTCGGCCAAAGCGTTCCTATTATCGCATTTCCGCCGCCCAAAGGCAATGGGGAAATGTCGGCTATATGCTTGCCCACCGTATGCCCCGCACGACAGGTCTACACGTCCGCGCCCAGAGACGAAGTCTCATTCAAAAATCGGGGTAAGCGTACCTTATTTCTCGACAGGCACAAGACGCAACTCGTGAGGCTTGAACACTGTGCGCGTCCATTTCCCGTTCCAACGGTAGGCCGCAGTCTGCGGATGATCCGTCGCGTTCGCGAACATCAACGCGCGCGTGCCGTCGGCGGCCTCCCAGGCCGTGCCGAATACGACGGGCTTGTCGTTGGCGATCTGGGTTCCGCGGAAATTCTCTTTGTAGGTGACAAGGTCGCATTCGATCTTCGGCGGATGCAACTGCCTGCCGTGCGCAAGCCATTTGCGTCCCACCCCGCGATAGATGCGAATCCACTCCTCGGTGAAATCGAGAATCTTCTTGAATTCTCCGCCGTTCCTCGCCACGACGGGTACGAACGAACCATCGGGCTGCTTTTCCTCGAAAACTATGCCGTCCGCAAGGAAGGACGTGTCATTGTAGGCGTCGAGCATGAACCGCAGCGAGGTCGCGCCGGGCGCGATCGTGAACTCCTTCGAGACGCGTTTCCATCCCCCGCCTATCTCAGGTGCTCTCAACGAGCATCCGCCAAAGCCCTTGTACTTGCCGTCGACTAGGGCGATGGCCGACACATTCAGGGCGTTTTGCGCCTGTTTCCCCTTCTCGCCCTTCAGCCAGCATGAGACGCGATACGTGGTGCCCTTCTGCCAAAAGCGGCCGCAGGGAATGCTGCGGGCGATCTGGGAACGCTTCCCGTGCGCCGTGACGCGCATCACCTTGCGCCCTTCGGGCATGCCGTCCCCCTCCACGATATCGTGCGTTTCGGGCTTCTCCCAGAATTTGGCGCCACCATTCAGAGCGATGTCCTCGAATCCGCCGTTTTGGAAAAGGCTGGCGGGATCGTTGTCATAGTAATCGATTTCGATCGGCAGACGCGGCATCTGGCCGTCCGCCGCGCAGAAGGCCCTCCAGAACCAGCGAGTGTACTGCTCGCTGCCGCTCTGGAACGGCGGCGTGTACTCATGGTACAGGTAGTTGTACACGCTGGCCCATTCGGGTCCTGGCCAACGGCAGATGCGGTAGTCGGCGAATGCGTAGATGTCGGTGAAATACTCGTGCATTTCCTCGAAGGAGAACATCGCCCCAGGATTGATCTTGCGCATCTCCGCGAGCATGGTCTCGAACTGGTGGCGCTGCGCGTGCAGCAGCCAGCGGCCAGGACCAGGCTTGTGGCCGTGCTTCGTGGACCAGCATGTGCGCACGCGCGCGCCCACGTCCTGGTCGGCCTGCACAAGATCCGCGCCGCGCTTCACGAGTTCGCAGGCGATGTCCCTGTTCCACCAGTCGATGGTCCAAGGATCGCCGGGGCACATCGTGGCAGTGGTGCCACCGCCCAGCCAACCGGGCTTGTCGAGCCGCACACTGCCGTCGGGGTCGAGGATCGCGTGCTGCGCGGCGCGCTCCCAGAAATCCTTCGAGAAGTCGAACCGGAAAGTGCCGTCCGACTTCTTGCCAACCTGCACGTTCCAGTGATGCCCGCCAGGCCACGGCCAGAAGTGTCCGCCCGCCGCCTTGACCCAGCCCATCATCTCGGCGAACGCCTCCTCGCTCGGATAGACGGGGAAATACTCCGTTGTGATCCAGTCGCCGTGGTGCTCCCAGCCGATCAGGATGCAGACGAGCGGCGTATCCGGGAATTTCTTCGTCCAGTATTCGTCAAGCCATTTCTTCAGAAAACGTGGGTTGTCGAACCATGCACGGTTGAATTCCATGACAACGGGCGCATCGCGCGTCCACGGCGGCAGAAAGTCCGTCTTCTCGAGGAATGTCTTCCTGCACCAGAACTGCTTTTGCGCCCATGACTTGTAGAGGTCGGCGGCCTCGTACCAAGTGGTCGCCTCGCCTTCCGGGTTCTCGAAGGCGCGCAGGAGAATGTCGTACGGCTGCGAGTCGGACGTCTCGGAATACTCGAAACGACTCCAGCGGAAGAGGAATTCGCCGCCGTAGTAGGAGCCGTCCAGACGCTCCTTCCGCCACCAGCGGTCCATCAGCAGCTCTTTCTCGTTGCCGTCGGCATCCTCTGCCATCGTGTAGAGCCCGCCGCGGTCATCGAAGAAGGAGCCGAACTGCGCTATCAGATTGCCCGGGGAATGCCCAATATGGCGGCTGCGCCAGTATTCGCGCGCGGGATTCATGGGGTAACGCACGAGCCCGCCGTGCCCGGTGCCCATAACGATCGCATCATCCGTCGGGGTCGTGCCTAGGCACTCGTTCAACCCAGCGCGCGGAAACTGCGTCTCGACGAGCGCCCATCCCGGCTTCGGCGTCACGGTGATGCGGCAGCGTATCGCTGGGTCGCCCGGCTTCGCGAGAAACGTGGCGACTGCCTTCTCGACGGCTTCGCCCACATCCTCCCATACGAGTTCAATGCCGTTCGCCACCGCGTGCGCCGCGTACCGCTTCGCCTGTTTGGCGCAGACAATCGTCTTCTTCGTGAATGCGCCCGCCTTGCACGCCTCCACCTGCCAGAGAGGGAAATCGGCGTTGCGCGCCGAGAGGTAGTCCTGTCCGCGGCGGTCCACGAGGTGCACGAGGCGACCCTTGTCGGCGTCATCGAACACGGCCGTGAGCGTGGTGGACGAAACCTCCGAAGCCCGCGCTCCTGCAACAGAGCAACAACAGGCAACGGCAATAGCACTGAATTTTCTCATGATTTATCCTATTTGAAGATGATGCGCGTTCCCTCTGGCTGGAGAATGCACTCGTAGCAGCCAATGTCCACAACGCTGTCGTTGATGCGCGGGTTGCCGACCAAGTCCACGGCGGCGGACATCCATGCCGCGTTCGCCCCCACGTTCCGCGCCGCCGAGGCGTAGCGGATCGAATACCAGGGCGCGCCAGGGAACTTCGCGTCGCCCGCCACGAAATGCGGATCGCCGTGCACCAGGTTCTCCTGCACATCTGCATACGGCAAATTCGCACCATCCGTGTAGAGACAGTTGCGTAGCTGAAGCGAGCAGAAACCGAAGTCCGTCTCGTCCGTGTACTTGTACAGCGTCAGGTCGGCGGGATTGCCGTTGGTGAACCGGTTGCCGGAGAAAAGGCAGTTGATCAGGACGTTAGTTCCGGGGAAGTAACGGTATTCGTTGTTCTCTTTCTTCGAGTAGTCTGTTCCTCTGTCGCATCTTACCATCGTGCGGTTGTCGACGATCGTGTTGTCGGCGAACGTACAGTTGACGAACTCAACGTTGCGCCCGTCGTTATTGATAATGCGATCCACATTGCAGTTTATCACAAGACAGTTCGTCACGCAGAGCGCGGTGCCTCCATTGCGTAAGCTGTCGAACACGTATTTCTGCTGTCGGGGTTCGGGCGCGGAGACCACACCGTCGAACACGCAACTGTCGAAGCTGCCGCAGCTCACGTCACCGACCCCGGAGAAGATGCAATTCCTGGCGTTCACAAAGGTGCAAGCCCCGCCACGCCCGTTCTGAAAGGCGTAGTTGTTCGTGAACGCGCAATACACGGCCGTTCCGTAGGAACAGGCACCGCCGCGATGGGTGAGGGACTGGTTTTCCGTGAATATGCAGCCTGTCGCCGCCGTATAGGCGCACGCGCCTCCCTGATTCGTGCTGACGTTCGCCTCGAACACGCAGTTGGATGCCGTGCCACTATACATCGCGCCTCCTGATTTCGACGACGCATTGCCCACGAACGCACAGGAGCGGGCCGTCACGCCATAGAGCGCGCCGCCGCCGTACGGCTTACTGCTGCTGCTCCCTAAGCACAGCGCCACATTGTTCGAGAACACGCATCCGCGCATCAGCTCGCAATCGATTGCCGCACCGGCCGTGTTGGTGGCGATATTCCCGACGAACGTCGAATCGGCCACCTGCTTCCATTTTCCGATTGCGCCGCCGCTACCGCGGGAAATGTTGCCTTCGAACGTGCAGTTCGTGACAAGCGTGCCTTCATGGAGTTTTTCGGCAAAAAGGGCTCCCGTATCCGAAGAATTCCCCATAAACCGGCAGCCACGCACAATTCCGGCGTCCTTTTCGTAGAGCGCGCCGCCGGTTGTGGCCGTGCAGTTGGAGAACACGCAATCCGCCACGTATCCGGCGGCACTCCCGGCTGTCTCTCTGCATTCAAGGTGGTAGAGTCCACCGCCTTTATTCGCAGAACACGAGCGGAACTCGCATTTTTCGAACCGGTTCGTGGCCTGATACTTATAGCCGGACGATCCGAATCCGTATGCGCCGCCCCCGTTATCAGTCGCGCGGCAAGCATCGAACAGGGAATCGCATACGTTGTAAGCATACGTTCCGCCGCCTTCCTTTGCCGAACAATTCCTGAACACGCAGTTCGTCACGAACCCTGTGTTTGGTTTGCCTACCGTCCCTGCTGGCCCCAACGAATAGATTCCTCCGCCGGGTTTGCCGCTTTCGGCCGCGCCATTCTCGAACGTAAGGTGATGGAAGGATGATTCGCGTCCGGTTCCGGTGTACACGTAAACGATGCTCGCCACGCCACCGCCGTCGAGAATCGACTCCTGCTCCGTCGCTTTGTCGCGCCACGACGACGTGTTCGCGCCCTTGACAATCAGTCTCTTGCTGAACCAAAGGCAGGTAAGGCCGGCTCTCTCGTCAGGAGTGGACATCGTCCCCCAAGTACCAGACGCAGCAACATGCTCCGTGAACGTAAACAGATCGTACCGTCCGGCGGCGAGGATGATAGTGTCGTCGTCTGAAGCACGATCTATGGCATTAGTCAGCTGCGTCACATTACTCACCTCAAATGTCGTCGCCGCCCAACACGCAGACGTGGCGACTGCCGCGCCGAGCGCGAACAATAGTCTGCGCCCTTTCAGGGTGGCGTTTCTTGCTTCGTTCGAACATGTATTCTTCATTTTCTGCGCTCCTTTTCTTCGGCGCGCACCGCTTACGCGGCGCGCACCGCTTACGCGGCGCGCACCGCTTACGCGGCGCGCAGAATCTACCTAGCTACAATTGTACGTAGCGCAATCATATCATATTCAAGGATTATTCACAAGGCGGAAAATCAATTGGAGGTTCCCCAATTTTTCTCTGGCGGCGGTTTCGTCGAAACCGCCCTACCGGGGGACATTTCGGTCACGCGGGACGCGCGTCTTCAACTCATCGCCGGCCTTATGCCGATGCGCAAATGTGCCGTGTCCCGTGAACACAGGCACGCCAAGATGATACTTGATCGCCAGCGCGCGAATCGCGAAGATAAGAGCGGTTCCCGCCACATTCCGCACGTAAAGGCTCTCGACGCCGACGTACGGCAGCACGAAGTAAAGCACGCCGCCGGCAGCGCAGGCCATTGCGTAAAGCTCCTTGCGGAAGATGAGCGGCACCTCGTTGATGCAGATGTCGCGGAGAATGCCGCCGAACACAGCCGTTATCACCCCCAGCATGATGGCACACCACCACGACCCGTACCCGTAGAAGATCGCCTTCTGCACGCCGATCATCATGAACAGCGAAATCGATATCGTGTCGAAGATGAACCACGTGATCTGTCCGCTGAGGAAACGTCTGCCGAAAAGACCTATCGCGACAACCGCAAGCACGGATGTCACGATGTAGAACGGGCCTGACATCCAGAACGGCTCGACGCGCATGAGCATGTCGCGCAAAGTGCCGCCTCCGACAGCCGTTATCATGCCGATCACGCTCGCGCCGAACCAGTCGAAGCGCTTGACGCTCGCGAGACGCACACCGGACACCGCACCAGCGAACGTGCCGATGAACTCAAGCACGCGTATGAAGATGTCCAGCTCTTCTTTCATGTCCGTCATGCGAAAAACGTACCGTCGTTATCATTTCCGCTTGACGGCCTCTTCGTACTCCTTCTTGCCGTGACCGCATTTTTCGCAAAACCAGTGAACGCCCAGGTAGTAGGCGGATTTCATCGGCGCATCGCATTCGGGGCAAAGATGGTCGCGAATCCTTATTGCCCGCTTCCGGTAATCCTCGTAACTCTCGCCCTCCTTCCCCCTGATGACGGTCGTTTCAATTGAATCCGAAGGGGCGACATAGATCACCACCGCAAAAAACAGAACGAACATCGCAAGTTGAAGAACTGTGAAAAGCAACGCCTTGAGATACTTTCTCGCCCTAAGAAGCAAAAACATCGATACGATCCATGCGACTACGGCAACGGCTAATATCGAAAAGAACGACAGCACTAAGGAATCATTGGCCTCGTTGAACAAAATCAGCAAAGACCAAAGAGCCGGCGAACACGCCGCCATCCATGCCGTCACGGCCGATTTCTTCTTGCGAACCGAGACGGTGAAAGCGGTTATGAAAGCCACTATCGCAAAGTATATGAACAGAACGACAGCCATGCCGGACAAAAAAGGCAACCTTGACCAGCCCCACTCAAAATGCGACATGATGCGATATTCCGCAGGCATGTCGGCCATAAGCGGCATGACCGCCAATGCGAACACGACAAACATCACACTCGTCAAGACATCACTTCTTTTCGACATGTTCTTCCCTTTCCGCTTTCACCTTCCGGCCCAAGGCGAAGCATCGTTACTTCGCGCAGCATTCGCGAATGAAATCGCGTCCTTCATAGGCGGGCGGCACATAGCCGTGCTCCGACCCCTGCACCCAGACGATCTTCTTGTTGCAGGGAATGTTGTTGTAGAGCTTTGCCAGTCCCATCGGCGGGCAGCAGTAATCCCCGATGCCGGCGCGCGTGATGATGGTGTGGCACGTCTTGGGGATGCGCTTCGCGAAATTCGCCGCGTCATAGTAGCCCATAGACTCCGTCCAGGGAATGTACCACCCGTCGCTCGATATCTTGCGCTCGCGGCGGGCGTTGTTGTTGAACATGTCGCAGCACCAGGTGATGCGGCTCTCGGCCCGCGTCACGCCCTCGCCGCAGCCGGCCGCCCAGATCGTCTGCAATCCGCCCTGGCTGCCGCCGTTCGCGATAAGGTTCTTCCCGTCCCAGCCCTTGAGCGTCTTGAGATACTGCAGAGCGCGCTTGACGCGAAGAACCATGCCGTTGAAGTAGGCGATTTCGGGATCCTCGTTCTGCTTCGCGTCGAAGGCATACGAGCAGTTGCTGGAGCGGATCTCCCAACGAAACGCCTTTGTGTCTGCATCTGTGGCTCCGAACTCGACGAGCTTCAGGCCGTGGGCGTTGATGTTGAGGACGATTTCGTTGTCCCGTGCGTAGGATGGCGTAGCGTGCGTGCAACGATCGCCGCTGTAGCCGTGCGTCTCCAGGCGGCACGGGAACGTCTTGCCCTCGTCAACTGCCTTGGGAATCGAAAGATAGCCGGTGACGGGGCGGAGTCCGGCGCAGTCGATGCGCACCGCGTAAAGCCGGGCACGAGGATTCGCGCATTTGATCTCGATGCGCTCATCCTTGATGGGCACCAGATCGAGCCGCTTGTACTGACGCGCCCAGAACGCATCGAAGTCGCTGGGCTCGGGATGCGTGGCGAGAGTGTCGATGTCCACGCCCGCTCCGCCGTCGAAGAACACGGCCTTCTTGCTGCGTTCAAAGGCGTTCATCGCCTTCTTGCCCTCGGGCGTGGTGGCATCGCCAGTGAACTTCTTCGCATAGCGATTGCCGTCCTTGTCCACGACATAGACCTCAAGACGAACGAACCCCGCCTTGTCCAGGCTGGTCTTGTAGACAAAGGGCTGGCCTGTCAGCGGAACCTTGCCCTGCTCGACCTTGCCGTAGTCGTCGGACCGCTTCCAGTCCATGAAATACTCGCCTTCGGGGATGGCTCCTTCTATTCCCTGCGGCGTCACCGTGAACACCATTTCCTCGCCTGGCTTGTAGGTAAGCGGATCCTTGTCCGTCTTGCCCATCAACCAAGCCTTGTCAAGCAATCCGCCCATGGCGGGAACTGCCATTAGGCCAACTGCCAACGATGCCGCAAACACATTTACGAATTTCATTTTTTGCCTTTCTTTGTTTGTTGTCTGGTTTTCATTCTGCAAGATTCCAGCCGTTGTAGCGCTTGATGTCCGCACGCGCGTTGATCGCGGCGTTGTCGGACGTCTCCTTCGCCGCGTCCCACTTGAGCGACTTGACGCCCGTCTTTGCGCAGGAGTTGGCAAGATGCGAAATGGTGATCGAACGATGCCCTGTCTCGCAGGTGCAGGCCGGCTGCCATGAAGGATCGTAGATGGCGTCCACGAAGTCGCTCTCATGGGAACCGCGGCTCTTGTGGAGGTGCGTTTCGGAATCCTTGAGGTCGCTTTCCTTCCAATTCGCCAGATGCGCGGGCTTTTCGATTTTGCCGCGCGTGACGAAGAGATCTCCCTTGGGCGCGTGGAACTTGAGTCCGCAGAATTTGCACGTGTTGGAGTCGGAAACGGTCGCGCGGAATCCATCCGCGTACACGACGTCGAACTTGAACGCTCCGGGCCAGTTGAACACGTCGTCCGTGGCGGTGCCCATGTCGCTCGTGAAGTTCTCGATCGCGACGGGCCCGCCGAGTTCCGTGCCGAGAGCCCACTGGAGAATGTCTAGGTGATGCGCGCCCCAATCGGGCAGCGCGCCGTTGCCGGTGCGGTCGTTCCAGCGCCACACCATCGGGCCGTGGATGCCGGGGATGAAGGCGTTGTTCTCCCAGTGGAGCGCAGGCCCCTGCCAAAGCTCCCATTCCTCCGGCGCCAGTTTCCAGTAGTCTGGCATTGACGCGCGCGGCTTTCCGTCGCGCGGGAAGCCGTTTCGGCGGGAATCGTTGTGCGCGTAGCTCAGGCCGATCGTGCACGTCTTGCATTCGCCGAGATAGCCGTTGCGCACAAGCTCCGCCGCCTCGCGGAACTCCTTTGCGCTGCGCTGCTGCGAACCCACCTGGAACACGACGCCGGTCTTGCGCGCGACATCGCTCATCAGGCGGCCCTCAGCGATGGACATTGACAGGGGCTTTTGGCAGTACACATGCTTGCCCGCCTTCATCGCCGCGACGGCGATGAGCGCATGCCAGTGGTCCGTCGTCGCGATCAGCACCGCGTCTATCGTGGGGTCGGCCACTACCTCGCGCCAGTCGGCGACGGCCCGGCAGCCCTTCTGCTTGTAGAATCCATCGACTTTTTCCGCGAACGGAACGCGCCCGCCGCGCCATTTCTTCTTCCAGTCGTTGTCATAGCCGTAGGCGGGCGAATCCTTCACGGGGTCGCATGTCACCGTGACGCGCACTCTCTTGTCCCTGAGGAATCCCATCATGTTGCCCATGCCCATCGTGCCGCAGCCGATCACGGCGAGGTTGATCGTGTCGCTTGGAGCGGGACGCCGCCCGCCCTTGGCGCCTGTGCAAAACGCGCTTTGGCATCCCGCCGTGAACAAAGCCGCAAGCGACGACGACGCCAGAAACCCTCTTCTGTTCATTTTTGATTTCATGTGGACATTTCTCCTGCAAAGACTCCGTCTATTATACCACACCGGCGGCGTTTTGCGAACCTCCAACTAATTGTCAGCGGGAAAGACGCCCCGAAGATGCGAGTTCGCGGAAGAAAAGCTCAAGGTAGTCAGGCGCGAAGGCAGATGCGTGGGGCAGGCGGTGAAGGCCGGGAATGTCCTCCGCAAGCGGCGAGGCGGATGTGAGCGGCTCGTTCTTGAAAACGTCAAGGAACGCGGCGGCGATGCGGCGCGCCTTGAGTGCGCGGGCAAGCGCGACCTCGTCGACGGCGTTGCCGCGCCCCACGTTTATCAGGACGGCTCGGCGCGGCAGAGACCGCAGGACGGACGCATCCACCAAGTCGTCCGTTCCTGTATCCGAAGGCAATGCCACGATGAGCCAATCGGCCGTGCGGCAGGCATCTTTCAGCTTTGAGAAATTCCGTCGTCTGACGCCCGTCACCTTCACCCCAAGAGCCTCAAGCTTCGCGCCCACGGCGCGTCCAATCTTGCCATAGCCCAGGATCACCGCCTGCGTGCCGGCCACTCTTCGGCAGAACGGCGACATTTCGGAACGCGGCCAAAGCACGCCTTCTCTCTGCCAGTCGTGCGCAAAATAGAGCCCGCGCGCATGGGCGAACATGCACGCAATGACCGTCTCGCTCATGATCGCCCCGTGGAATGCGCCGTTCACTCGCACAACGCCTGGCGGCATCTCAGCGTCGCCGGGCAAAAGCTCGCGCCCTGCCGCGGGCGTCGCCAAGACTCGCAGACGTTTCGCCGTGCCGAACCATTCCTTCCTGAAATCCCAGCAAACCACATGCGTCGCGTCTGGAAGCGCCTTCAGGAAGGCACGCTCGCTGCGCGCCACCAGCACGCGCCCCTTCGCGAGCTTCCTGTAGACGGCAAGCGAACGCGCGTCCAGGCGGAACGCGCTTATCGGCCAGTTCAGCCAAATGAGGTGGACGGGGCTTTTATGTGTCTTGTCTAGCATGGAAGGACAGCCTGAAGATGCGCGCGCGCCTTCGGCGAGAGCGTGGCGTAGCCGAGACGGCGGGATATTTCCTTGTAAATCACGTCGGCAGGGCATTTGCCGTATGCCATCACTATGTCGTCGCGCATGGCGCGAAGTTCGCCTACCGGCACGGTTTCCACCTGGCGGCGATTCGCCGGCGCGCTCGCCGGGCGCCCCCTGCCGGGCGGCGGCAGAGGCTTTAGAATGCGCTTGAGCTCTTCCGGACTGGCCTTCACCGCATCGGGGAAACGCTCCGCAGGATTCGCCTTGAGCCGTTCAAGCGTCTCAAGGATGCGCTTTTCGGAACGCGAGCGGTCCAGCGCCCAATCGACGCTCCAAAGGCGCATCACGTTCCATCCAAGCGACTGCAGCACCTCGATGCGCAGCGCATCGCGATCGCGCACGGTCGCGTCCGCTCCGTACGCCGGTCCGTCGCCGAGGATCCCGAGCATGTACTCCCCTTCCGCGCCGGGGCGCATCACGGCGAGATCGACGCGCTTGTTCGACGCGCCTACGCCAAGCGCCACCGAATATCCATTGGCTCTCAGGAACTCGGCCGCCTCGGCGATTGGAGCCTCGGCCTGCGAAGCCGCGCCGGAGCGCGTTTCGCCGCCGCGGGCGGCATAGTCGAGGAAGTCCTTCAGATGCGCCGCGCCTACGGCCTTCGTGCGCGAGATGTCGATCTGCTCCGCATGGATCGAGGAGAACACGACCACTTCCCTGCGCGCGCGCGTCACGGCGACGTTCAATCTCCGTTCGCCGCCCTCCCTGTTGAGCGGACCGAAGTTCATGGCGAAATCGCCCTTCGAATCGGGCGCATAGCCCACGGAGAAAAGAATCACGTCGCGCTCGTCGCCCTGGACGTTCTCCAGGTTCTTGACGAAGAACGGATCTTCGCGCGACTCGTCGAAGAACGAAGCAGTGGACGGATCTTCGGCGGCACGCTTTTCCAGGATGTCCTCGATGAGGTTCTTCTGGGCGATGCTGAACGTGACCACGCCCACGCTTCTGGCATCTGGCCTGGATGCCTCGGCGAAGACCCAGTCGGCGATGGCCTCGGCCTCTTTGGCATTTGTGCGGGAACTGCGCGCGTCATACACTCCACCCTCGACAAAGTGCATCGAAACGCCATATCCAGGAGCGCGTTTCGCGGCGGGGAACGTGTTCAGGCGATCCTCGTAGTAGTGGGCGTTGCTGAAGGCGATGAGCGACTCGTGTCTGCTGCGATAGTGCCAATCGAGATATGCGGAGTGGATGCCGAGGGCAAGCGACTCGTCGAGAATGCTCTCCATGTCCTCCACGCCGCCATCGTCGTCTTCGTCCTCCGCCGCGCCTTCACCCTTCTGGAAGAAGTTCGTCGGCGGCATCTGCTTGGGATCGCCCACGATCACCGCCTGACGTCCACGCGCTATCACGCCGACTGCGTCCCAGACCGGTATCTGCGAGGCTTCGTCGAACACCACGACGTCGAACTGCTCGGCGTCGGGCGGCAGATACTGCGAAACGGAAAGCGGACTCATCAGGAAGCAAGGCTTGAGGCGGCCCACCACGCCCTTCGCGTCGGCAAGCAGCTGGCGGACCGGTTTCTGGCGCGCCTTCTTCGTGCACTCGCGCTTGAGCAGGCCAAGCTCGGACTTCTCCGGACAATCGTCGCCCCGGCCCTCCGGCAGACGCGCGGCAAGGCGCGCGAACACGCTTTTCTTCACGGCTTCGGCGAAAAGCTTGTCCGCCTCTCGAAACGCGCGTATGCGCTCCTCCTGGCGAAGACCGGCAAACGTGGAGAGCGCCTTCTCCGCAGACAGAATCTCCGAAAGAGTCTTCGCGGCGTATGAATCGGCAAACACGCGAGAGGCATCGGATGGCGGAAACACGCCCTTCTCCATGGCGTCCGCAAAAGCGCGAAGGCCGCTTCCGACGGCGGCTTGGCGTTGGACGCGATAGGCGAAGACGATGCGCGAATCGCCGATTCGCCCGCGCGCGGCCTCAAGCCGTTCACGCGCTTGGGCAGGCTTTGCCGAAAAAGGAAGAACAACGACTTTGCGAAGAAGGAAACTGCGCCACCAGCGTTTGAGCTTCGCGACGAAACCTCCTTGCTCCTCTGCGGAGAGCGCTGCGACAAGCGCGTCTATTGCGGCCACCGCGTCCCGTTCCTTCTCTGGCGACCATTCCGTGCCGATGACGGGCGCAAGCGCACTATAGGCTTCTGCATCGACGCCCGCCCATTCGGCCGCAAGCGCCTCGGCGCGGCGGGCAAGATCGTCTGCCGCCGCGCGGTCCTGAACGGAGCAGCGCGCCGAAACGAGGTTTGCCGATGCCGCAGGATGCGTGCAATGGGCGCGCGTCAGGCAGTCGTAGGCGCTAAGTCCGTTGGGACACGTCTTGTGGAGGGCCGCAACGTAGGCGGCAAGTTCCTTGCGCGTGGCGTCAAGCGTGTGGCACACGCCAGCCATGCCTGACGGCGCGCCGGACGGCGGAACGGCAAGCGCTTCCGCGAACTGGGCGAGAACATGCCCCTTGCCCGATTTGTTCGAGTGTAGCTCAAGGCAGAACGGCCCAACGCCCGCCGAGCAAAGGCGACGATGGACCACGTCGAGGGCGACTTTCTTCTCGGAGACGAACAGGACGCGCTTCCCATGCGCGAGATTGTGGACAATGAGATTCGTGATCGTCTGGCTCTTGCCCGTTCCCGGCGGACCGTGCAGAACGAACGTCTTGCCAAGGGCCGAGTACAGAACGGCCGCGAGCTGCGAAGCGTCGGCGCCGAGCGGACAGAACAAATCGGAAGGATCTATGTGGCGTGCGACTTCCTCCTGCGGAAAGACGGCCACACCGTCGTCGTACGTGCCGCCGCTTTCGATCAGGTGCGCGACGAGCGGATTGCGCTTGAGGTCGTCAAGGCGACTGGTGAGGTCCTTCCAGAGGACTATCTTGCCAAACGAGAAGTAGCCGAGAGCGGCTTCGCGGACGATAGTCCAGCCCTTGGGCGCCACGGCCATCTCGAACGCCGCGAAGACGGCGGCGACATCGGTGCCCGAATCGTCCTGCGGAAGAGGATCGATGTCAGCGACGGAGATGCCGAACTCTGCGCGCAGGAACTCGACGAGCGTAGTGTTCACGTGCGCATCTTCGTCTATGCGCACCATGCGCCACGCGCTTGCCGCCGACGCCCGTTCCAGCCTCACGGGAATGAGAAGTATCGGCGCGCGGCGAGCCTTCGCCTCCGGATCTGCCTCCTTCCATTCGAGGAACCCCACCGCCGCAAATACGGAATTGACGCCCGATTCTTCGATGGCCGTGCGCCCGGCGCGATGAATCTCCTTCAGGCGCTTCGCGGTCTCGCCTGGCGGCAGGGCGGACGACACCTGCACCGCGGCGTCTTTAGCGAGACCATCCTCGAGTTTTGCGACGTCTGCGCATTCGAGCGGCAGTATCTGCTTCCCGTCGCGGCAGTTCAAGAGCCTGTTCCTGAGCGACAGGTCCAGGAGTTTCCTCTTCCATCTATCTACACGTGTCTCTGCCATGTCAAGTTCTTTCAAGTCGATTCCATTGCTTAAGCCACCTCAGTTCGCGGCGGCGCATCGCCAGATACCCCGCCACGCCATGATCGTCCGCGCCCGAAAAATGATCCATGCCGTGCGCGACGTAAAGGAGCAGTTCGCGCGCAGGCGACCAGCCTCGCCGCACGGGCGCAGCGCGCAACGCCTGGTCCACATTGACGAAAAGCTCGCCGAAGAGCCCCTCCGGCTCCGGAGGGATCGCGTCGTAGGCCTGCGTTATGACGTCCGTCACGCCGTCAATCCCCATGATCGCGCGGTGGCATTCGGCCGACTGCCCGTCGCGCACGAGATGCACCACAACCTCATGCCACACGCCGCCGACGCGCGAACTGGAACGTTCCGCGAAAAAGGACGCGGCGGCGCGCAATTCATCGCGTCGCATCCCCAAGGACTTGGGAAGGTGCCCTTCTATTTCTACTCGCATGTGGATTCCCTCGTTGCGCACGCATACCGGCGCACACGGCAAATGATATCATATTAAAGAGGTTTTCGGCAATAGGATGTGGTATAATTTTTCGAGTCATGCAGAAGAAAGCGCGCAGCGAAGGCAATCAATCCGCCGTCCCAGAACTACTTGCGCCGGCAGGCTCGTTCGAGACGGCGCTCGCCGCGTTCGCCGCCGGGGCCGACGCCGTGTACCTCGGCCTCGACGCATTCTCGGCGCGCGCCGAGGCCGTGAACTTCACCCCCGATCAGCTTCGCTCGCTCATGGCCTGCGCCCGCCGCGATCCGGACAATGCGAAGAAGGTCTACGTCACTTTCAACACCTTGATAACGGACGACGAGCTTCCCGCCGCCGTCGAGAAACTCGCCATTCTCTCCGAAATCGAACCGGACGGGATCATCGTGCAGGATCTTGGCGTCGCGCGCATCGCGCGCCGGCATTTCCCATCGCTGGCCCTCCACGCCTCAACGCAGATGGTGGCGCACAATCTCGAGGGCGTCCTCGCTCTGCGCGATCTCGGCTTCACGCGCGTCGTCCTCGCGCGCGAACTGTCGCTCGACGAGATACGCGCGATAACGCGGCGTTCCGGCGTCGAGATCGAAGTGTTCGTGCATGGAGCGCTATGCTACTCGCTCTCCGGGCTCTGCCTTTTTTCCGCATTGGAGAAAGACCGCAGCGGGAACCGCGGCAGATGCGCCTACTGCTGCAGGCTTGCGTACACAGATTCCACTTCGCAAAGATCGCTGCCCTTCTCGATGCGCGATCTTCGCCTCGACGATTCCCTTGCCGCGCTTGCCGATGCGGGAGTGGCGTCGCTCAAGATCGAAGGCCGGATGAAATCTTCGCTCTACGTGGCAAGCGCGGTCAAGCATTACCGCGAGTTGCTTGACGGTTCACCGCAGACCACAACGCGCGCCGACCTCGAAACGGTGTTCTCGCGCCGCACCACCTCCCTCTACATCCACGGCCATCCAGATCCGAAACGCCCAGCGCCGTCCGATCCGCCCGTGATAGATCCTTCATCGCTCGGGCACCTCGGCACGCCAATCGGCACTGTGAAGCGCATCACGCGCGACCGCGAAGGCCGCGCATGGATACGTTTCCACACGAGTCGCGCGCTTGAACGGCACGACGGGCTTCAGTTCGCGCAGGACGGCGGCAAGCCCTTTGGATTCGGGATTTCGGAGATGCGCACCGCGCTTTCGCGAAAGAACGCATTCGCCGTTCCGTCCAACACGGATGTTGAGATTCTCATCCCGCACGCCGGCGCGGCGGTCGCGGGGCGACCGCCCTACCAGTCGACAATTCGGCGGAGGAACGAGGTTACACCGCCCCATCAGGACATAAAACCGGGAATGATCGTTTTCTGCTCCGCGTCGAACGAAATGAAACGGCGCTTCCCCGTGCCGTCGTTCAGACCAGGCGATGTCTTGATCGGCATGCCGGTAAAGCTTTCCGTCTCGATCGGTCGCGACGGGCTTTCCGCGTCAGCGGCATCGCCACATGCGCCGCTGGTGTCGATTTCGCTATCGCCGTCGGATCTCGGCACCGCATCGCAATGGGACAGCGCGCGCAATCCTGCGGCGACGCCCGATGCCGTGCGCAAATCATTCGGCAAGCTTGGCGGCACTGGGTGGAGACTTGATGGAATCGAAGTGAATGATCCCGACGGGCTCTTCGTGCCGCCGCCTGCACTCAACGAAGCGCGCCGGCGCATTGTGGCCGAGCTTGACGCCGCCCTCGCAAAGGCCCGCGAAGAGCGAATCGCCGCCGCCATTCCGCCCAACCTGCCCGCCACCCCAAACCTGCCCACCACCCCAAACCTGCCCACCACCCCTTCACGGGGTGGCGGGATTGGCGGGATGCTCAAGCTCCGCATCGACCAAGATTTGCCTTGCGATGGCGAAAGGTACGCCGAGATCGTTATCGCGATCGGGCACATCGCGGGGCGCGACGCAGAGGCCGCAATCGCCAAGCGCTTCTCCGCCTGCGGCGCGCGCCTGCGCCTTGCGCTGCCGGTATACACGCATGAAGAAGATTTCAACACGCTGCGTTCAACGGCAAAGCATCTTCTGCGCTGCGGCTTCGCGAAATGGGAGGCTGCCGATCTCGCCGGATTGCGGCTTCTGCGCTCGATCGGCGTTACGGACATCACCGCCGACTGGTCTCTCTACGCCTTCAACCGCGCCGCGCGCGCGCAGCTTGCCGAGATGGGAGTGGCACGCACGGTGATGTCGCCGGAAGCGGCTGCGCGTGGCGAGACGGCCGCGACAACCGGCGTTCCGCCCGTCGAATCGCTAGTTCGCCAGTCCACTCCGCTTTTCATTTCTCTCACGCGCCCGGCCACGAACGACCCGTCTCGTCTCGTTGGCCTCAACGGAGATGAATTCGCGTGCCATTTCATCGACGGGCTTTGGGTCACGACCCGCCCAGAGCCGCGCACATTCCCGCGTCCTTCCGGCGATGGCGCGATCACAAGAACCGATCTCTCCTGGGACTAGGCTCCGTCACCGCGCCTGATATACAGGCGCGAGGGCGTCGTGAATGCGGCGGTAGTGCTCAAAAAGGCGATCGTATTGCGCGGCGGCCACGGGGTCTGGAGCGATAGTGCGCTCAACGTGCAGACATTTCGCAACGGCCTCCTTCACGTCTCCGAACACGCCGATGCCGGTGCCAGCCAGCAGGCACGCGCCAAAACTCGCGTCGCCGGGCGTCGGCACGGCCACCGCGCAGTTGAAGACGTTCGCCACTATCTCGCTCCAGAGACGCGAGCGCGCTCCGCCGCCGATGAGGAATATCCGCTTTACCGGAAGCTTCATCTCCTCTAGCGTGCGATAGCAGTCCCTTAGCGAGAACGCGACGCCTTCCATCAGCGCGCGCGCAAAGTCGCCGCGCGTGGAGGATATCGAAACGCCGGTGAACGACGCGCGCAGATTCGCGTCCCAATACGGGCATCTCTCCCCCTGAAGATAGGGGTGGAACACGACGCCGTTCGCGCCTGCCGGAGAGGCAGATGCCTCGCCGTCTATCAGCGAATACACGTTCAGGTCGCCGCCCTGGGCGGATTTAATGCCTTGCAAACCGTCCGATTTGCCGTAAAACGCATCCCTGAGCCACCTCATGCAAAGCGCGGCGGCGTTCGTGGCGGACACCGAATACCACATGCCCGGCACAATGTGGGAATATGTGAGCGTCTTCGGATGCGGATGCGCGATGGACGTCATGGAGTTGACGTTGCCCGCCGTGGCGAGCTTGATTATCAGATCGCCAGGTTCGACCGCGCCTGCCCCATAATCTTCAACGGCGCTATCCGAAGAGCCGCACACCACCGGCATTCCCTCTGGAAGACCCGTGAATGCCGCGGCTTCCGGAGTGACGCGCCCCACGACGTCTGTCGGCTCGATGATGCGCGGCATGGCCTGCATCCCGAGGCCGGACAGCGCCACCAGTTCACGATCCCAGCAACCGGGCGTTCCGGTTTCTCCGGGCATTGCCCACATGAGCGTGCCCTGCGCCTCGATGCGATCCGTGGCGGCGTCGCCGGTGAGCAGATAGCGCACGTAGTCCTTCACGAAAAGCACGTGCTCCGTCTTTTCCAGCGCCTCCGGCTCATTCGCCTTCAGCCACATCATCTGCGGGAGCGTCCATGTGGGCGCGGGCATCTGGTAGCATCTTGAGAATATCTTCTCGCCCCAGCCCGTCTTCAGGATCTCGCATTCCGCAGTCGAACGCTGATCCGTCCACATGATCGTGCGGCGGACAGGCCTGAAAGACGGATCCTTCAGCACGGAATCAAGGGAGTTGGAGCCCGACGATCCCAGCAGCACTGCATTGTGGGTAGACCCGTCGAGCGAACATGCCGCCACTTCGCGAAGATCGATTCCCTTCCCGGAGAGTTTCTTCAGCGCCGCAGCAAGCGCATTCCACCAGTCCGCCGGTTCCTGTTCGCTCCAGCCTGGATGGTCATGGTACGTCGCATACTCGACGCTCGCCTCGCCCGCGAATGAACCGTCCGCACCAAGCGCCGTGACCTTGCATCCGCCCGTCCCGTAGTCTATGCCCAGAAGCAGTTTCATCCTCTTGCCTTCGTCATTTCATGTTGAAGTACTTGCGCACCGTCTCGTAGGAGAACTTCGGGCGGCGCTGGCGGTCGAAAACGCCCGCCACCGAACCGCCGAACATCGCAGAGACGGCTTTGCCGCCATGGCGTTCGCGCGTGCGCCCGTCGTTCATCTGCCATATCGCGAAGCCGCTCACCTCGGGATTGTTCCAAAGCGTTTCCATGATGTCCCGGAGATACTCCTCCTGGAACTCCTCGGTGTTCGGCGAGGCATATTCGCCGCGCATTCCGAACACCGCGCCGCAGCCGCACTCCGAGACTATGATGGGCTTGTCGGGATAATCCTTTCTGAACTTCTCCACGTAGCCGTTGAACGTGTCGCGCACGTTCTTCGCCAGTTCTTCCTTTGTCCCGGGCCGCATCGGGATCGTTCCGGGATAGGTGTTGAACGAGACCATGTCCGTGTTCGCGTTGCAGATGTCCGTCTTGCACACGCTGCACGCGAACGTGATGAGACGCCCGGAACGCTCGGCGCGGATCGCCTCGATGAGCCGGTCCACCAGAACCTTGCACTCGGGCTTGTTGCTGGCGCATTCGTTCAGGAAGCCGTGGATGATGACGGAAGGATGGTTGAAGCTGGCGCGGACCATATCGCGGGTCTGCTTTACCTGCATGTCGCAGAACTCGGGATCCGTCAGCTCGCTTGGCGGGAACGAGGTGTTCGTGTAGCCCTGTCCGTTGCCCCAGCCAAGCGATTCCTCCCACACCAGAACGCCGTTCTCGTCGCACAGGTCCAGGAAGCGCTCGCACTGCTGGTAATGCGCGCCGCGGATGAAGTTTCCTCCAATTGCCTTCAGGCGCTGGATGTCCTGCACCATCAGGGCATCGCCCGTGGCCGCGCCGTTCAGCCATTCGGACTCGTGGCGGTTGAATCCCTTGAGGAACAGCTCCTTGCCGTTGAGGTAGAGCTTGCCGCCCTTCGCCTCGATCTGGCGGATGCCGAAGCGTACCTTGCGCCCGGCGACCTCGATCGTCGTGAGATTCGGCGAATCGGGGCTCCACAGCTTGAAGCCGGGAATGGTGCGAACCTCCTTCGAACCGCCCTCCACTTCGACCTCGATCTTGCCGATCTTGTAGTCGAGCGTGCGCACGAAGACCTTCGGACGCTTCTCCACGAGCTTCACGCCGTGGTAGAAGCCTCCGTAGAAGTAGAAGTCATAGTAGGGACGCGCCAGCTTGACGCGCGGCCAGCCCATGACGTTGTCCACGGCGGCGAAAATCTCATGGTCGCCCGCGGCGAGCGCGCCAACCGGTATCTCAAGGCGTGCATACGGATATGGATGCAATCCCAGATCCTTGCCGTCGATCTCGAACTTGGCGCGCAGTCCCATGCCGTCAACGACAAGAACGGCATCCTTCATCGGAGCATCAAGCGTGAACGTGCGGCGATACAGACCCGTGCCGCGCTTCATGTACCACTTGGGCATCATGTCGTAGCACGCCGGAACGGGAATCACGTCCGTGGCCTCAAAAGAGGCCTTCGCCGTGTCCTCGAGTATCTTGTCTTCCTCAAAGCGGAACTGCCAGCTGCCGCCGAGGTCGATGTCCGCGAACGCGGCCACCGCCGCGCACATTGAACCTGCCAGTATGTATTTCATGGGCTTTTGCATTGGCCTATTATACCATAACCCGCATGACATGTGCGAGACAAACAATGAGAGGAAATGAGAGGAAACGATACTTGCGCGGAACCTTCACTCATACATCGCAAAGACGGAGGCGATCTGAGCCTCGACGCGGCATTTGACCTTGCTCACGGTGTTGGATGGGATTCCAAGCCGCTTCGCCGCATCCTTCACGGACAGCCCTTCGCAGGACAAGAGCCGCCACACCTCGCGGCTCTGCTCCGAGATGGCCGACTCCTCCATCACGCGGCGCTCGGCGGCGATCCGGCAGGCGACGCGCCATTTCGCGTCCATCCACTCGCCGGGATCGTCCTCCACGGCGATCTGCTCCGCAGCCTCCAGCCCCACCTGCCGATCGGCCCGCCGCGCCGCCGCCGCGCGGTAGCGGTCGATGAGGAGCCGGCGGGCAAGCGCGGAGAGATACGTGCGGAACCTGCTCTTCGCGGGGTCATATGCGCCGGAGCGCAGAACGTTCACGAGCTTCACGAACACATCCTGCACGGCGTCGTCCGTGTCGGCGTCGGAGATGCCCGGCGAGAGAAGGCGCACAAGGTGGTGGACCACGGGCCCGTATATGTCGACGAAGCGGGCCCAGGCGGCGTCATCGACGCCGCTCCGGGCCTCTCGGAGCGTCTTCAAGAGCGTCACCGACGTCTCAGGATAGCTCCAGCTGTTTCTTCGCTCGT
>Ga0310786_10001355_pt1 | contig 39358 bp, 75 predicted proteins | sample AusTroGonzalo_MG_FD_203881 | JGI IMG/M metagenome (GOLD analysis project Ga0310786, IMG submission 203881) | Bovine rumen microbial communities from tropical cattle in Woodstock, Queensland, Australia - Gonzalo_03 (v2) (version 2) | ecosystem: Host-associated > Mammals > Digestive system >... | reverse complement strand
CTCTCAACTTCCCATAACAGACCTGATCTTGTTGAACTGCCTTTTGTCATACCTTTCTGTTTTCCTGCTAAAGAAAGGTCTTGACATGGAAATGAGTATGTAAGAATATAACAATAACTCTCTCTCTGCGATTTCGAGGTCGGCAGCATGAGTGAGGGTAATATCCTGCGGTGCGAAGTTTGTGCCATGAACGGCGTTATAGCTGGCTATTGCGTACTTGTCAAATTCTATAACCTTCCAATGCTCAAATTTCACACCCAGGTTTTTTAATGCTTTCGCCTGGCTTCCAATTCCGGCAAATAGTTCTATCAATCTTATCGGCTTATCAATCTTGAACTTCGGTGTCGAGAATGAGAATAAATCAAATTCTTCTATCATAGTTCGCCTCGATAATAGTTCATAATATCTTCGTGCTTTAAACCTAAATCTAAAAGCAGCCGATATGTTTTCTTTGTAAACTTTGCCGATTGAAGTCTTAACACTTCATTTTCGTAAGTCAATGCTTCAACCTCTTTTTTCTTTTTTCTACGGAGATTTTCGTATTCGCATTTCCAATACTTTTCTTCGTTCATAGTTTTTCGATTTCCTTTTTAATAACATAATGTAATCCGGCATCCGTATAGCCTAGTTTTTCGCCTGTTTCTGCGAACGTTTCACCATTGATGAATATTTGCTTAACTGCGTATCTAATCTCTTTGGGAAGCCGTTTTAAATTAGCCTCGTAGCGTTTTATCGCCAATTCTGTATAGTCTAGTTCCTTTTCCTTGCTCTCGATCTTTTCAATGAGTTCAAGTCTGTACCATTCGCTCAAACTTTGATTGTAGGAAGTCGGCTGTCTGTCAAACCTAACCCCTTTAACCCCTGTAAGATCATAATTGAGTTTTTCTATTTCATCCTTGATCTCGGCCAATGATTTATAGTAGGCTTTCAGGTTGCTTATTTCGTTTTTAAACGTTTTATAATCCATTCGTACAACCCCCTGATTTCATCAGCCAAATCAACACCGAAGTATTCCATTAATGCTATATGAACTACAAACACGGTGCCGCCTATTAGAATAATGAAACTCAATACAAGTATTGTAAGCAAGGATGTTCTCACCAGCATTTCAAGAAATGTCATTTTGTACCTCTAGCACAAAATATGTGTTTATTCGGCCTCTTTTCCATCTGCCTGTTTGGCTTAACTCAACTTCGTAATTCCAGGGATCATCCACATCCTCACATTCTCTGAATGTAATCTTTCTTCCTAGAATTTCTTGAAGTCTTGGAATATAAGGCGATGGGTTATCATTCAAACAAGTATTGCCATATTCAACCAAGTGCCTATACAGATAATCTAGTATTTGCTCTTCGCTCATTCCTTTAGGCTTTCTCACATATTTGTATTCGCCCTCAATGTTTTTGATATGGTATCTGCCGTTTACAAGGATGTTCCATCTGACATAATTTGCTATTGCCCTTGATTTGATTCTGCACAAAGCCGCCACTTCGTTATGATCGCCTTTCAATACAAGCTGATCATTTTCATATACCGCATAAATCTTTCTATCTCTGCTCATTTTCAACCTCGTATTTGTAAATGTAGTAATTAACTTTTCGTAACACCAGACCATCGCATTTACCCTTAACCATATCCTCGATAATTGCCTTCTGTAACCACTCTTTCTCGATATAGCCGGGTTTCGTTTCGGGTTTCTTCGGCTTTAGTTTTTCCAGGTAGGTTATGGCATCCTGTAAATACTGCTGATAAGTCGATAACTTCAATTCTGCCGGATCACGCAGTTTTTTAAGGTTTCTTATAATCTCATCCTTCATAAATATCCTCTATCGTTTTATGAATCTGTTTATTGTATTCATCCTCAAACAACACGGCCTCATCCTCGTACATAACGCCTTTTGATGTGAAGATCGGTGTATTTATGCCGCACTCTTCTTCCAATTCTTTTAATCGGTTTTGCAAAGTAATGCCTGTTTCGTTGTACTGATCCTCGCTTATCATTCCTACGGTCTTATGACTTTCAAGCAGTTCTACTCGCTTTCGCATTGTGTCTAATTCATTAAGAATTTCATGCTTTCTCTGTGTATTCATTCTGTTTCTCCCAAATATCTCTTCTTAAATTCTTCTTTCAATTTGAAGCATTCATCTGTTTCAAACCCTGGACACTCCATTGGTTCTTCTCCGACAGTTCCACCGTCATACTCACAATATCCGCATACAGTATCATCACCATGAATTTCTCTAACGAATTTGCACAATTCTTCAAACTCTTTTAGCAACTCACTCGTCTTGTTCATTCTGTTTCTCCTGACACATTCCAAATTCTTTTAGTATTTTTTCGTAATAATCAAATCCGTCAATAAACCCAAATTTATAAGCCTGTGATTTATGTTTTGTTATCTCCAATATTTTTTTAATATCTGCTTCTGGCAATGGTCTTAAAGGACATCTTTCATCGACATAATCTGCTTCACCTTCAATATCGCCTATCAAGTTGCACTCATCACCATTTCTTAATGGACATTCAAAGCACATATTAGGTGCATCAATTATTGCTATTACTTTCATTCTGTTTCTCCTAAAAACCTTTCAAGGTACTTTTCAAATATAAACGCTTGTCTGTTATTTGCAAATGTCGCAACGACATACCATTCATTTGGCTCTTCAAATATGCAAAGTGCTTTGTTCTTCCTTTTTGGAACGTACATTATTGCGATTTTGCTATTGTTCTTTTTGTTTTCAAAAACCCCACTCATTCTGTTTCTCCTGTTAAATGTTTCATAAAATCATTCACTACTAACGCATAAAGCATAGGGCTAACACCAATATCGTTTACTGTGGCATCAACTTTTATGTATGGTCTTAAAGGACACATTCCATCAATTACATCAAGTTCGCTTATTTTTAATAAAAGACCTGTTAATGCACAAAATGAGATTGCTTTTGAACTTTCGATGTTAATGCGGACACAACACTCTTTACAATTTTTCGGCATTCCATCAAATACTGCTATTGCTTTCATATCAATCCACCTTGTAGAAACAGAAATCAGAGCCTATAAAATCATCGCACTCGTAATAATCTCTCATCATCAAACGAACACAGCCACTATTCGCTAGGCAATCCATAGAAATATACGCAGGGATAGGCTCTAACTTTCCATTGAGGCTTTTAAAACTTCTGCCGTAATTTCCTATTCCGTTTGGATGAACAACATCACACCATCCACCCACAACACCAACTATCTCTCCTTTTTCGAGCAATATAAACTTCATGCATCTATATCCACTATCATGTAGTTCTTCCATTGGCACTATGATTACAGAATTAAATACACTGTTTTCACCGAAATTTTCCATATCTCTAAATTCTTGAAGAGTATAATCATTTATGTTTTTCATTCTGTTTCTCCTGTTATTTCATCAAGACAAGCGTTATAACCGATAGCACAAGTTGCTTGTTCATCACCATAAAGATTTCTTATTTTCTCAACATCCATCTTTTCTGGCATCGGTTTTAACTCAATGCCATCAATATCAATGTCTTTGTAATGACACCAAGCATTACCGTCTTCTAGGTATCTAATACATCCTTCATCATCAATTTCCCATTTGCCATCACCCCATGCTTCATATTCAAAAGCATCATCGGGCAATTCAATTATTGCTATTGCTTTCATTTTCTTTTCTCCAATCTTCCAACATTTCAACGATAGACAACAGATATGATGTATAACCTGTATATTCTGCATTTCTATCAATCCAGCCTTTTATCCATTCAGTAGGAATAGCATCAACTGTTGGAGCATTTATTATTTGTTCTTCGTGATAATAACTTTCTTCTATTAATGCACTAGGATTCCACTGTGTAATTGTTGGTGTTAATTTATCTGTGTCAATCAATCTCATTTTTTTCTCCAATCAACACCGCTCGTTATTGACCAATTCGTAGTTATTAATGCTCTTAATGTCTGCCACGATATTTCTAACGAATGAATGCGGTCAGCAGTTGCATAATCTTTTTCCACTTCAATCATTTTTTTTATTCGTTTGATTTCGTATTCGATATAATCAACAGGAATAGCATCAATAGTTGGTGCTAATCTAATATCATCTTCTGGTATTCCTGTTGTATCGCCACAGGCATAGTGTTCTAGTAATTTGTCTGCATCAATCAGCCTCATTGATTATCCTTTCTCACATACTCTTTTCCATTCCATTTAAGAGTAGGGTTTTCTTCTTCAAACTTTTTCAATTCTTCTCTGGCATTTGCCTTTTCTTCTCGTGTATATAAGCCTTTAGAATGAATTATTGACCGTAGGTAGAGCATATAGCCTATATCTTCTTCTTCTGAATAAAAACATACTATTGTCATTCATTGATTATCCTTTCTATCTCTTCCAAGTTCCAAGTGTTTGGTGTTGATAAACCTAGCACTCTAGCTATGCCTATAAGTTGGCATCCGTCTTCATAATGAAATCTGCAATTCTGATGATCTGTGACTTCACAGAAATGCTTTATGTTTTCCAATGTATCTATTAGTTGTTTATCTGTCATGCTTCTCCTTTTATATCTATTTCTTTTTGCAATTCAAACAATTTTTCCATATAGGCATCTTCAAAATATTCCGCCATTGTTTTACTTACAGGAATATAATCGCCAAGTAATCTTTCACGATTTAACTCATAGATATGTGAAACACCTTTTATTTCATGTTTCTTCTTTTTATCTGTCATAAACGCCTCGTGCTTCACGCCAATCCCATCCCTGCAATTTGGCATCGTGTTTTCTGTTCTCTTCATCTTCAAGGTATTGTAGGTAATCGAAGTATTTGTATTCCTCGCAATTTTCTTCTTCAAGGCCTAATTCGCAGTAGTATGTGATTGGAGTCCATCTATCGCCCTTATCAACTTTTAAATGTTTACAATCGTTACAATTCGGCATATCAAACCTCAATAAAACGGAAGATCATCAGCTTTTATTTCTTCATATCCGCCACCACCGGAATTGTTCTGTCTTGCGATTGTTTCAACAGCTTCTTTTAAGCCTTCGATTTCAAGCAGTTTAAACTCGATTTTCTTGTTTCCGTTAAATTCATTCACAACAGGGAACACCTTGCGAATGTTTCCGTTCTGATCGTGGAAATACAGATCACCGATATAAGCATTTTTATCGTTGAGTTCTTCCTGTTTAGGATCACAACCCTTTTTAAATGTAAAATTGATATATCCTTCACGTTCTGCGTTTGTGCTAAAATCTTTTGATACAACCTTTGTGTACCAGCTAAAGCCGTTTATTCCTTTAAATAAATACATAGTTATAATTCTCTCCCTATAAGTTTTGATAATTCCGCTTTTTCTTCTTCGGATATGACAGGATTGTTGCTAGGATCATAAGTAGGAACGTTGTTATCTGTTTCTACTCTTGGTGTATCTTTTCTCGCCCAATTCCTTATCGTAGCGAGATAGTTTTTATAACTCTTTCCTGTGCTGGCACAATAGCAACTTACTCGTTCTATCCGTTCTTTATAGTCATTAGGAAATTCCTGTTTGAGTTTTTCCATTTCTTCATCAGACAACCGAACATTCTTGTATTCGCCGTATAAGTGTTTATTTTCTTTACTCTTATCTCTGTTCTCTAATCTCTTATATCTATTCTCTTGGGTAATTTTTACCAACGATTTACCCTCTTTAAGAATCCGGCTCTCTCTTTTGCGTATCGTTTGGCCTGTTTCACTTCCTATAAGCCTTGTGATCTCTCGCATAAAGATCGTGCCATCATCCAATAATTCGACAAGTTCAAGATTAACGAATGTTTCTATTGCCTTTTCAAGATTGTCCTTATCTTCATCAATTACCGCCGCAAGTGTTACCACATCATACGGAAGCATCTGCGAATACCGAAGTTCGCCGTTATGCGTTGTGCTTTCGGCCAGCAATTCAAGATAGATAAGGGCATACAAACGGCCGTTAGGTAATGATTTTAAAACTTTGATCTGATGCTGCTGAAAAAAGTCTTTTTTAAGTTTTAACCAATAAAACCTTTTGCTATCATCAACCGCCATCTTTACCCCCTAATGCTGCCAGGGAAAACCTAACCCCATCTGTTCCTGTTTTGTTTCTCTCAACCTATACACGGCAACGGTCTTGCCTGTGTAAATACATTTCTTCTTTGCGAACGGCTCTACAACGCCATCCTTCGACAACTCTGTTAATCTCGGTGCGGTAAAGTTGCGTTCTGAATTTGGAATGTAACCTTTCTCGCACATCATCACCGCTATTTCTTTGGCGGTCATTGGTCTTACATCAAGACATTCGATTATCTGTGCATATCGTTTCTGTTTATCCACCGAATCGTGTGCTTCCGCCCTGGTGGATAATGTTGTGATCTCTCCGTTTCTAGTAATTATCATTTAAGATTTCCTCTGCGGTTTTCATATATTCGCCAACATATTTAAGGCAAATATCCATTTTGTTAGCAACGTGCATCGCTATCTGCAAATCATCCTTCATTACACTTAACAGCGATGTATCTATCTCTTCGCCTCTATGCCATTCGGTTTTAATATCCTCGATACAGGCAAGTGCTTCTTCAATATGCGAACTTACATCGTAAGCCATATCATTGAGTTTCTCTGTCAGCATTTCCGTATTCCCTTTCTAATTCGCTCTCCATTGTTTTTAGTTCCAGCTTTTTAACCAGCATAGCCTCGACATTCGCCTTGTAAGTTACAAGTGCGACATTCCTGTTGAAGTCCAGATCGGCGACTTCTTCAAGTCCTTTGACAATATCGGGTATCAAGGTAACAGGAACGCCCTCGGCTCTTAATCTCAACTCTTCTTTAGATTTGAGTATTCGGTATTGCCTTTCGGCTTCCGCCCACTTGATGCCGTTTTCCCGGCAGGACGATAACGCCTTATCAAGCTGATTCTTGATCTTCTCGACTTCTTCCCAAAGCATCGCCGTTTATCCTTTCCCAATAATCTTTTTCATCCCAATACTTATGAAACTTGCAGTATTCTTCTCGCCAATTTGGGTAACGCAGTTTAAGGTGATTTTTCATCAGTATTCCAAACTCTAAATAGGTGTATCTGTTACGGCCATTGACCTTAATATCACAATGATCGTGAAACCATCTGTGTTCATCGCTCGTAATTGCTACGATGTTGAACTCTAATCCAATACCGCTGTCAGAACGGAATATTACGTGATGAAATTCTGTGTTTCTCTCGGTCAAGGCAACGCCACTTATTGACCTGTAACGTTGCCTTTCCAATACTGCCTGTTTAGTTTTTTGGCTGATTTCCTTTGCTTTCGTTAGCCTTGATTTCATTTTTTCTAAAGTTCACGTATTTCATTAAATCTACGTAACCGATCTGTTCAGCTTCGATCTTCTTTAAGCCGTTGAGGATTCTTACCTGTTCCTCTTTTGAGTAAAGTTCTCTGAACTCATCGGCTAACGTTTTGATCTGTGCATCGGTCGGCTCATCGAATATGCCGGATGGTGAATCAACATTTTCCATATCTTCCTTTGAAGCGATCGAAGTGCTGATACCGATTCCCATAAAACCTAATGCTCGGCCAATGGCACTTGTTTCGGCGTTCTCTACGGCAAAGGCTTTGTTGAGCAGTTCCCTTGCGTGGCCGTTAGCAATAAACATTCCCTGGCCATCACTAACTATTGCCTCACACAATACATAATTCTCGGTAAACGTAAGGTCGGTTTTTATTTCACCTGTCGGATAGAGTTTTCGATATGCGATAACTCTTTCCTTAACCTCTGCATATTCCTTGCCCTTTAAAGGCGTAGTTGTAATTTCTTTATTTACTCGTTCTAAATCTTCCCAGTTCATTCGTTCCCTTTCTTGAACTTGATTGACAAGCCACCTTTTACAGAAACCAATTTAAGATACTTGTCATACAGACCATCTTCTTTAAGTCTTTCCGTATCAACTCGTTTCTGTATTGCATCTTCTTTAATCGTTGCCGTAAAGTAATCATTCTTCCAACTCTTGATGTTGTTTTCTTTCATCGCCTTTTCAAGCTGGTACTTGAATAATTCATACTGTTCGTTGTAGTAACGGAAACTTTCCAGCATTTCAAACGTTTCTTTGTCGATAGCACCGACTTCGTACAACTTTCTTTCGGCGATCTCGTTGCTTTCTTCTACTTCAACGATTTCCCCTGTTTCGTTATCAATTATTTGTTTCATCCGATTTTGTCATTATCCTTTCCGTACAGGTGCTTGTATTTTTATGGCTATTCGCTGCATTGAATTTGATAAGTGGAGATTAATAATGTTATGACAAGCACCTGTACTTAAATAAAAAGGCTACCCGTTATGGGGTAGCCTCTTATTAGTGAATTTCGCATAATGTCGTTTTGTGTATGTTATGCGATTTTTCTGCCAAGAATTACCCCATTAAATTTTACTGATTTTTATTGAGTATTTTACGCCACACTCTACCTCAAATTCCGGCTGATATTTTTCGGCGATTGTTGTCAGTTCACTTAACTTCCAATCCTGCGTGCCTTCCAGCCGAAGCTGATAAGACCGTAGGGATAAGCCAAGTGTTCTAGCAAATTGAGCCTGGGTTAGATCAGCCTTTTTTCTGATCTCTTCTATTCCTATTACATCACTTCCCTTCTTTTTCTCCATACTATCACCCCTTTTCTAATTGTGCAACTTTTTTTTCATTTTTCTGTTAGTATGTAGGTATGAAATATCTATTTGCAACCTTATTAATTATCAACTCAATTTTATTTGTATTTAAAAGCTGGTTTTACATCATTTTTGTTCTTTTCTCTATCATAGCATTAATTTGCGTTATGGATTATAAAAGAAGTTATATTGTGCCGTGCGTAACCCTGGGCGTTACATTCGGTATCGGTGCGATCGTGTTTCTGTTCTTCAATTCAAAAGCAAGTCTGTTGTGTGTTGTTTATGATTTCATGCTTTTGGCATTTGCTATTACGTGTAATGAAAAAACAAAACCATCCCCTGTCATAGAACACAAGTACCCTTATGCTTTTCTTGAAGAAAACAATAAACAGGTGTTCCCTATCAAATCACTACCAAATGTTAAAAACTATTTTGATATGGTCGAAGAGTATTACTCGGCCAGCGATCTCGGTTTGCTCGACCACCCCGAAGATGGCGAGTACCCTCTTTATACTTATAAACATTTGCCGTGTAAACTTGAACAGAATGACAACGAGTACCTGGTGTATGTTGAAACTAAAGGATGGCAGTTTGTAGGAACGATCGACAAGCCGACTTCAATTACTGAATGTATGGATAAAATGGAAAATTGGTATGTGAGAGTTGATGGCGGATCGTATTACGATGTTCGCAAAGGCAAATATCAGAAAAAATGGTCGCCGTTGGAATTTGCACTTGTAATTTTGTTGAGAAATGATGATGAAAATGAGTAATTGTTGGTGAATATGCAAGATATTGCATAGATATTTTGAGATTTGGGTTTTAAGTGGGTACTTGGGGTGTTTTTTTCTTGGAAAGTGGCGTGTATATAAAAAGTCCCCACACTCGCCGCCGTGTCCGTTTTAAGCGTAGGCGTAACCCGGGGCGGGTATCTCCGGCCACGATCAACACGGCCACGCAATTATAAAAAGAATAACAGACACGCTACGCCGCTATTATTTATTATTTCTTTTTGATCTTCCAGAATTGCCCCAGCAAAAAAAGCCGGAATCTTTAACGGCCTTTTATGATCTGATAATCTTCTTATGATCTTATTAGATTGTTAGCAGCTGAAACAATAAACACATATAACGCACATACGCACACGCCCACACACATACACACATATATTATATACAAGCGATTTAAAGCGATTTAAGCGGCGTTTTATTATTCTAGTATGTTTTATATTGTTTTAATTGTTTTGTATTCCAGGCAATAAAAAAAAGCGGTTTTATTTACCGCTTTATTAATCTACTAAATACGTCCAAACTCTTAATTTTTCCGTGCCGTATTTCTTCAAATACATTTCACACCTTTTTATTTTTTCCTGCTTCATTTCTTCATATACTGAAAGAATTTCTTTTAATTCTTGATCCGTGGCCTTTTCGCCTATTGCGTTTTTATATCTGATATCGTTTTCAAAATCATAAGATTTAATAAACGAAACGTGATATAAATTGTGTTTCGGATCTTCATTATAATAACATTCCTTTAAAATATAACATTCTGTATCTAAATAAAAATATCTGTTTTTATATTCAATATCTTTTCCGGCTCTTCTATTTTGTATATTTTTAATCGTTTCTATCTTTTCATTTAATCCGCTTAAATTATCATTTATAAACGTTTTGCCGCCGTCTGTTTCTGTTTCTACTGCGTTTTTATTCGCTCTGTTTTCGCTTTCCTGATCGTATATTCCGTTATAACCGTAACCATAACAGAAATGTTTTTTTAATGATTCCTTTTCAAACGTTATAATTCTATTATCAAATTTTAATATTTTAGCGGTTTTATTTACACTATAATCAATCATTTTAGAATCATTCCAAATTAACGCCCACTCAGAATATAAAAGTTTTTTATCTTCTTCCGTTGGTGTATGGTTTGTTTTTTCTTTCCTGATCTTTTCGCCCTTTAAAGCTGCGGCGATCTCTTCCGGCGATCCGTACCCATACCAGCAACGTTTTACACCGTGCCAGCGAAAACGATTACTTTTTAAAATTTCACGTATTGCGGCCGCTGGTTTTTCATTGAAATATATTTCTATTGATTTATATTCTGTATTATTTCTAATTTCATAATTTAACATTTTCTTCTTTTTCCTTCCTTTTTTCGTTTCCCTTTTTTATGCACAATTTGAAAAATATTGTTTTTCGTTTTCGTCCATCATTTTATAAGCTGTTTCATAGCTTGCAATTTTTACGGCTGGAATCATATCCGCCCAGCAAAACAGACGCTTTTTTAATTCTTTATCATTAATAAACTTGTTTTTAATTGGCTTGCAATATCCGGCCATATCTCCGCTGTATTCTTCTATTGATTCAATTTCTTTTAATACTGCGGTTTTATCGGTGCATCTGATAACCTGGTAAAAATCTACATTTGTTTGATCATACCCCCAGGAAGCGGCGAAAATATCGCCCGGCCTCACGCTGCTTTTAATTTCTTCTTTAATAATTTTGTTGTTTTCAATCTTTTTTAATTCCATTGTTTTCCCTTCTTTCGTTTTCCTTTTTTGATGTTTCCATCTATCTATTATTATACGTATTATATTTTTATTTGCAATAGTTTTTTATAATTTTTTTAAAAATCGTTATAAAATACCCTTTTTTATATGTTTTTAGCCGTTTTTTAATCATTTTTTTAACTATTTATTAAAAAATGCTTGCATTATACGTATAATGATTTATAATTTAATTAAGCAATACGCTAGAAAGGAATTATAAAAAATGACTAAAGACAATGTTATTAAATTTAAAGGCTATAACGAAATTATAAAAACCACCAAAAAAGCAACGCCGATCAATTCGGCCTCATGGGTAAATCTTTATATTAACTTTAGCGAAAAGAAAATAAAAGCAATTAAAGAAAGCGAAAGCGATTATTTTTTAACCCGCTTAATTAACCCATGCACCAAAAACGATTTAGCGGAAATTATCGTTAAAATGTTGAGTTATTAAAAAGGTGCTGCGATCCATCACCACAACAGAAGCAGCACCCAGGAAAACGAAAAAAGAAAGATTCTTTTTTCAATTTCCATTCTATCAGAAAAAGAAAGGAAATATAAAAAAATGAAAACTAAAAAGCGAATCTATGGAAGCATTAAAGAATTAGAAAAAACCGGCAGCAATAGCACGGCCAACTATTACAAATTAACATTATATATAATTGATAAATACGGCGATTATATCCCGCTAACCGTGGAAGCTGGTTTTAATGGGTATAATAAAAAATCAATCTATAAAGCATTAAAAAATCAGATCATTAAAAATTACGGGCTGGGGGTTTAACCATGATTTTATTATGTTTGATATGGCTTTTAAAATTAGCCGCCGCAGCTGGTACGGTGCCGCCTGGATTCTGTTTAATTATCTCATGCGGCTTGATGCTGGTATTATGTTTAATTTTATCTGAAATAAAAATCAAGGAATAAAACACAATGAAAAACGAAACGAAAAAACCGCCATAATATAACGCCGTAAACATTCCGGCTTTTAAGCATCCGCCAACGGTGCCGCCTTTAAAATCGGCTTTCAGGATCGCCAGGAATGAAAACGGCAACCAAAACACCACTATTACACCATCTATATATTGACACCATCTATATATAGATCAGACACCATCTATATGTTTACACCATCTATATGTTTATAAGCATAGTTATATTAATTGAATAGTTAAAAGAAAGGAATAGTTAAAAATGATAAGAGTTAAAAGTGAATCAAGTGAAGGCATCTATTACCTGGTTAATGGCTGGAATAAATATAAAAAGTTTTGGCATAAAAACGGAAATAGTGAAATTGTAAGATTTAAAGATATGAAAACAGCTAAAACAAGTTTAACAAAACTATTAAAAATCATGCCGGATTATTTGGAAGATATTATCACGTTTGAAGAAATAGATTAAAAAGTTTTGAAAGTTTAGATTACATAAAAAGGAAGGAAAAATAGAAAAATGAACAACAAGGAATTATTAAAAGAATTATCAGTTTTAGATCACACAACATTAATTTATAAGGATGAATTATACAACGCCAATTTAGAAAGCATAGGCTATTTGCCTGATCTTATAACAGCCGTGGCCGAATATAGCGATATGTACGAAACCCAGGAAGAAGAGTTATCAGATTTTATTCATAACGATCTCTTAATAAATATAATGGGAAAACAGGGAAAAACCTATAAAGAATATGCCGCAGCTATTAAGAATGAGTTGTTGGATTATACAGATTTAATTTAAAAGTTTAGAAAGTTTAGAAAGGTTAGGTTATATGGAAAACATTATTTTCAATGATGAAACAATGATCGGCTACGTATGGGATATTAAAAGATATATCGAAAACGAACAGCCGAAGGATGAGGATGAAAAACAAATTTTTAAAGAATTGCTGGCTGATTTGGAACAGCATGATGAATTAGTGATCTGTTATTTTCACCCAATGGGATCATACATAGTCCATGATCTAATAGAAAAGGAATAAAGGCCGGAAACGGCCTTTTCCCTGTTGAACAGATATGCCCCACCACTAACCACTTTTTACCCACCACATAAAAAGTGTTTATAGGCACTATCTATCCGCAGCATCTATATGTCAATATTAGGCAGCATCTATATGTTTATAAGAAAGGAAAACGAAAAATGAAAGATTTGAACGAATTGAAAAAGATTATATCTACCCTGGATGGAATAGATTTGCACCGTGTTAAAGATTTGGTAGATCAGCAGCTGGATATGGATTATGAGAAAAAAGAAAACTTTATGCTGCACGAAAAAACCGATAACTACATTTATCAAGTCAATTACAGCGATCAGACAAAAATGAGATTCTGCATCGGCAAAAAGGCTTACAAGGAATACCAGGAAAACCGCCGTGCTATAAGCATTTACAGAATAACAAAAGATTTATTTCCTACAAGAGAATTGCTGATTTCAAGAGTATAATAATAAAGAAAGGAAAACTTATGGCAAAAAAAGCAACCAACAAAACGAAAGCGTACATTGTTGAATACGTAAAATCAAACTGCAAGAAAATTACGTTGATGTTAAACAAAGAATACGATAAAGACATTATCGAATGGATGGAAAAACAGGAAAACAAAAACGCCTACCTGAAAGAACTGATTAGAAAAGATATGAAAGCACGATAGTTGTGCTTTTTTAATAGTTTTGACTACATATAAGGTAAAGTTTAGATTACATGTAAGTAACAAAAACAAACAAAAATGTTAATTAGAATTTATCTATTGTCATTTAACTAACAAATATGAAAATAGTTTATAAGGTATAGATTAGATTATATAAAAAACAGGCTTTCAACCTGTCTTTCGGCCGAGCAGTTACGACCCTTGCGAATGGAATAGACTAGCACAATCGTTCTATTCGATTCTTCACTGGGTTTAATGATGGCTATGTGCATAACCAACATCAGGATAACGTTCCTAGCTATTACTCCCCTTATTTATTATAACAAAAAAAAGGCGGCTTTTCAGCCGCCCCAACAGAAAGAAAATACTCAACAAGCCTATATATCGCCTTCAAGTCTTTTCCCCTCTGTTATGTTTATGGGATAAGGAATCTTCATTCCCTTCCCAGGTAAACCTATATAACAATTCACGGATGAAATATCCGTGCCAGCCTTTTCGCATTTGACCGATGATCTTCATATCACCGCCTGCGAAACCATCATCGTTAAATCTGAAACCCTCAAAGATTTTTCTGCTGAAACAATAACCCCATAACGCCCAATTATAACTCATCGGATCTTCAACATTGAATCTATCCATTGTGATAGGCTTATCATCCAGATACCATTGATAAGCGTACCAATCATAACCCGGCTGCGTGTATAGATACGAGTACAAAGTTTCAAGATAATCAGATACGATCATATCATCGTTATCAAGGAAACAGATATAATCGCCGTGTGCGTTGTCTAAACCAACGTTCCGTGCATGATTTACGCCTATGTTCGTATGCAATAGAGTTATATCATAATGCTCTAAAAAACTCATATCCTCGATCGAGTTGTTTTCTACAACTATAATCTCTGTTTGTGGATAAAGAAGTTTCTGCCTGCATAATTCATTTAAAAGCCGTTTCGTGCTTTCTGGCCTATCTTTACAGGGTATTATTGTCGTCAATATCATCCGCATATCTCCAATGATAACCTAATGATCTCCATTTTTTTCTACACGCACGCCCTATGTTTTCTGTATGACCGCCCATTTCTTTTTGTGCTAATACAATGCTGTCAAAACGTTTATTTAATTCCACACATATAACAGGTCTTGCTGTATCAAATGTGTTTTTGTTTTTATTCCATGGAATCATGCCTTTTTTAAATTCGGTTTTTGGTGAATTACGCTTCCCTTTGTTAATTACGCCTTTGTTTGTTTTTGATATTCTTTTATTTCTTGTACCATAATTGCTATTATATTTAGCAGTACACATTTCTAAATTCAAATAATTGTTATTTGTTTTGTTTTCATCTTTGTGGTTTACTTGTAACTTTTCATCAAAATCATTTAAAAAGGCTTGTGCAACAAGCCTATGAACAGCGATATTTTTTGCTTTTTTGTTTTTGATTAAAATAACCCTCATGTAACCATAAATATCTTTTTGTTGTTTTCTTATAATGTTATACGTGAGGCTATATACATTTCCATTTTCATCAATTTTATATAGGCCTTCATACCCTTTAATGTCTTTTAGCATATCTTATTCCCCTAGCTGTTAATGTGTCGCTAACCACGATAAACTTCCCTCTCTTGGATAATTGTAATGTTTAAGCACTCTGTTAAGGAATTTCTCTGTCGGTTTCTTTAGCATTAGTGCCTGATAAAAAAACTTATCTTCCGCCTGTCTTATTTCCGGCTCTCTAGTTTCGCCTATAAACGCCCTGCGTATGAATTTTGTTGAGCCGCAGTAATTGAATTTTGTTTCATCGCTTAAATGGAAGATCGATCCATCATTGATTTGCAAATCAAAATAGATCATATCTGTACCATCTAATTCATCCAATACATATAGGTCAATAAAATAATCATCGCTGCCTAGAAGCACTATATATTCGCCCCTGGCAAAGTCTATGCCCTTGTTCACCGAATACCCTACGCCGTGATTGATCGAATTGTGTAAAACAACAATATTCTGATTAGAATACTGCTGATACATTCTTACCACTTCCAGCGTTTCATCAGTTGAGCAATCATCAACAACGATGATCTCAATATCCTTAAAGGGCGGTACGGATTGTATCGCCCTTAAAATCGTGCTTTCGCTATTATATGTGGGAATTATAACCGACAGTTTCATTTCGCTCTTTCTAAATCTTCGATGCGATGATTTGCAACTTTTATCTGTTCTTCAATAACAGGAATCTTCTCGGCAAAGTTATTGTGTTTATCAACGCTCTGCTTCAATATTTCGATTTTTGTTTCAATAATCGCTATTGTCTTTGAACTCTGAATCCATGTTCCCAACAATGTAACAGCACCCGTTATAAGTGCCGTGATTATTGAAGTAAGTAATGCTTCATTCATATTCACATAACCTCGCTATTTCATCTAACTGATTTTTCAGTTTCTTGTTTTCTTCAACTTCCTGCCAATATAATTCCTTGTAGTAATCATCATTGGTTGCAGGAATATAGACAACTCTATCACCTACGTTTCCACCGCTGGCAATATAGATGCCTTCTTCAACTTCGTTCCAAGTGTAACCGTTCTTGTCTGTCCTTGAAAGCACATTGTAATAGCCTTGTTTTGCCTTGCCTATTACGTTGCCATCTGGGTTATCTCTTATGTTCTGCTCATCGGTGTTTACCTGTAATTGATCTACACTTGCGTTTCTCTCAACAGGATAAATGATTTTGGTATTCAAAGATAAGATATATTCAGGTGTTCCGCCTACACCTTTGATTTCTTCTTCAATAGTGCAGTAATGATAATATCTGTAAGCATAATTCTTTAAACACCAATTCGCCCATTGCTCCATTGTCGAAAAGCCGTTCCTAGTATCAAAATCGCCATTGTAAACTGATTTGCCGTGTTCCCCTGTGTACCAACTAGAGTGAACATAGACCTCACCATCAATTACATCAGCAACTTTGACAACGTGGCATTTGTTTACCCACTCGATTACATCACCCTTCTTCAATTTTGATTTTGCGTAAGAAGTAAGCGAATAATCTTTAGTGATGTATTTATGCCATACGTTAGCGTTTCTTAATTGTGATACAGGAAACGGATCGCCTTCGATTAAACAATATCCAAGTACCCCACCTGTGCAGTTAGCAATACAGATGTTTTTATAGGCACTTGGGTTTAAGTTAGGATCAAAGAAATAATCGTGATATTTTCCGTACCAGCCTAAATCCTGGATGTAATATTTACCCATCCTGTCCTTCTCTGGCGGAATAGTCATTAAAGTTTATTGCTTCGTACTGCTCTTTGTAGTATTGCTTATTCCAGATAACAATAATAGCGTTCCACATAGCAATAAAAGCCGTGCCTATCTTCAAGATAAGTTCGATGTTAGTCCACCCCAAAGATTCACCGCATACGCCAATAAAGGTTAATACGTTTGGAAGAATAATCTGCCCTATGGCTTTAAGCCAATCATAGATTCTGTTTTCATTAGTGTTCATTTTCTCTCTCCTTTTAAATTGAATTTAGAGGCGTGCTTTCAACTTCTATCTCAAAGTTCACACTTCCGTTTCCATCGCACCTTAATTCCCCCATCCTTACACCTATCGTTGTAGTGTCGCTAAATAAAAACGATACCGTGTTATCTTCGATTGAAGATGCAACAGCAGTACCGTTTATCACCACACTCGCCGAAGTAGGTGTAAAGTCTAGGATGAATTGTATTACTCTCGCTGTATCATATTGCGATACATAGATGTGAGGTTTCACTTCTCCTGTATCGAAGGTTAGATTATAACTCTGTGTTATCATGGTTTCTTCTCCACAAATAAATCTATTTTCTCTGAATAACAGATACCATCGTTGTCGGTCATTTTCACTTTTAAATCATACTTGCCACTCGCATTAGTCATCCCACTTGGAATAGTTCCCTTTAGCTTATTGCTGACAACAGATAAGGCTTGTGTGATATTTCGGCATACAAAAGACCAACTCTTCGCTACCCATTGGAAAGTAGTTTGTTTGTATAAGAACTCAACATCCTCTGTTCTGTCTGGATAAGTGATATTTGCGATTATCGGTGTAGTTATCGGCGTGCTTGTATTCTCTGGCAATATCTGTTCCGTTCCGCCATTTTCTATTGGATAGGTCAAATCTAAAGCAGGTGATATATCTGTTTCTATTGGTGTTGCCAGTTCATAATAAAGATATACACCACTCATAGCATTTTTGAATGTTGTGGCATTTGTAAAACTATGGTCAACCATATAAAAAACAGGTGTCTGTGATGCAAATATTGACTTATTTTTAGAACCATTCCATGCACTATCGTTTGAATATGCAACAAAACCAGACACTATTGCATTTATTGGTGTCGCATTATTCGTTGGCTTTAATAGATTTGTTACGCCAGATGTATAAAATCGAGTATATGTACTATCATATGTCCAATCTAAACTTCCTAAATCAACACTTCCTATCCTCGTTGTTGCTTTATTAGGTAATAATTCATCATAAACACTTCCTGCACTCTTCATTCCTGTTGGGAAGTATGTTAGCGTTGGTAGGTTTATTGTAGATGAGGTGTAAGGCTCATACTTTCCGTTTTCACTTGAAGAAAGGTTTACGCAAATATTATTTTGGTATTCTCTGTATGTGTCTTGTGTTGAAAACTTAAAATAATAACAATTTGTCGGTATTTTAAAAGTTCCACCAAGCTGTGGCACACCTACTTGCCCATTAAAATCTTGAGTGCCTATATAATTTTTATTAGCATCATAATATCTTGTTCTCATAGATGCATAATACGGATGTTTCATATAATAAACCGTTTCTGGGAAAACCTGTATAAAGTTTTTTGAACTAAAGCCTATGGAAGTATTTAATATCGTTCCTGTGCTTGCATCCAATACACCATGTTCCCATTCTTCATCCCATTGATTAAACCCTACTGTCTTTAATCCTGTTCCATTAAATGATATAAGCCTATATCCATAATCAAAATAAGGAATATTGCCTAGATGGGTAGATAACCACTCTTCTACTTGTGCAGTAGTGGTTAGGTTGTCTATGCCCATAAGGGTAAGGTCGAAGATTTGCGGTCTTACCACTAACCCACTTGTGTTTGTTCCGTTTGCGACAATGAACCTTACTTCCGATGTTACTGTTGATACAGTAAATATTGCACCACTTCCTGTATCATTTGCAGAAGCATACGGAATACGAATAGTGATGCCTGTAACTGAACCTTTTAAAAAATATTTGTGTGTTGTGTTTAAGATTGGCGATATATCTGCGATCAAAGTGAATGTTGTATCAGCGGTTGCAGTTCCACTAAAAGAAAAACTGCCATCTGTTCCCCATGAAACAGTTACACTATTTTGAGATGCCGAACCAGATGATGTTTTTTGTAAAACTAACTGATTAAAAGATATAGTATTACCTTTAATAGAATTGATCTTCGCTGTCAGTTGCCCATCAGTTAGTGCGACTAACCCTCTTTGATCGTAGGGGATAAACTCTACTTCTCTATTCGTATCATCTTGTGAAATGTGAATAGCTTTTCCTGTTTCCCCTCTTGGAATCATTGATATGTGCATAATTTATCCCCTTTCTGTTTACTCAAAATATTCCATAAGGAACATCATTTGATTTGCCGATAAGCCACTTTCAGCGAGTTCATCTTCTGTTATCTTTCTGAAATCGAAATCAATTTCCTGTTCTTGATATGGTTTCAGTTCGCCTAAAAACAAAGGATAGTTTTCGCTATCCTTGTCTATTATGAGTTGGTTGTTTTCTTCTCTGCCGTATTTCTTGAAAAGTTCCCTTTTGACTTCTTCGTATTCGATTAATTCTTCATTAATCATTCGTAAGTTTCGTGCTATCTTATAACCGACTATGCCTTTTGTGTCTAACATAGTTTCTAACACAGATTTAATAATTTCGGCTTGTTGTATTTTCATTTTCCTATCCTATGTGTATAAAACTTGTCCGTTAGAAAACGCAAGTCTATGCCCTTTAATATAAACATTCGTAGAAGATGCACCTATATAAATATTTGTAGATGTATTACTGCCAATATATTGAGTAAGTGCTTTTGTTTCCAATGTATTACTTCCTAATACAATCATTTTATTGTTACTTGTATCAGTAATATTAAAACCTGTACTCGCTACATAAGTTATGTCTTTAACATGATCTAAAGTCATACTAGAACTATTTATCGTAATTCCGATGTTATTGTATTTCAACGTTGCTCCATTATTAGTAATAGCCAATTTTGAATATAACCCTTGCTGAACTTCTACACCATTTGTACTGCTAATTGATATATGCTTATTGTTCGTCTGGTATGAAGAGCTGTCGGTTAATTCGATGGTGTCGCTCTTAATATGAATACCTTTTTGTGCACCGCCGCTATGATAAATTCTAACAAAGCTGTTAGTTCCATTTTTCATCATTACATCGGTTGAGTTCCCTGTGCCATCAATTTCCAATGATGCTGAACTATTCCCGATTGTGATTTTTCCAGAACTAGACATTTTAATATAGTTGCCGTCTGATTCCAGGTTATAACCTGTATCATCCAATGTCATAACATAATCATCCGTACCATCACTTGCTTTTACTTGGAACATTCCCGTAGGCATTATCACAACATTTCCTGTGCCTGAAAATTGAACACCTAAAGGATCATTGTTTCCATCATAGTATGGCTGTGCAATTACATATTTATCGGTTAAATCACCGAATACGATCTGTGAGCCTTGAATGTAAGAGCCGTAAATTTGTAATGCTTTTATGATATTTGCTGATAAGGCATTTAATACGGCACTTCCATCCGGATTAAAACCTGCGTTCCAGGTTGCACCATAATCCGTTGATACAACTAAACCATTAGCCGAAATATAATACTGAATATCACTATCTGCCAATGCAGGCTTGTTGTGAAGATAAATTCTTGAAGAATTATCACCCAATGTTTCAACCGTTTTAAAAAGACCTAATCCGTTAATTATCAATGAGCCTAACTGATTAAGTTCACTTTCAATAAAGCCTGTATCATTATCTAAACTATTAATGATCTCCTTTTTTGTCTGTTCACTCTGTTCTTCTAAAACTGAATTAAGATTTGCTCTTAAATCACCCAATTCTACTGAATCATATCTTTTCTTCAATACGTTCCAGGTTGTTTTGATAACTCTTGATGTTGCTTCAACGCCTAACTTATCAAAATAAACATGAACGGTATCACCAAGATTTACTCTTTCCAAAGGTGCGATATTTTTATACTCTTCTGTTTCGTAAAGCGGTACGAATGAGATTGAGATACTGACTTGTGGGCTTTCAATATCGTTATTTGTTGCGTATGCCTGTGCTTTATCGGTTAGTTCACTAACTGTTGGTACTTGCCCGCTGGTATAATCACTTGAAAAATCAACTATTTTTACTTTCTTATTTGTCGCTACGACTTTATCATAAACATTCCCTGTATAAGTAACACCATCAACAATCGCATAACCTAAAACGGAAGTAAAAACATTCTGATTATTTTCTTCCTGACTAAAATCAGTTAAGTTTTTGCCGTAGGCAATTCTTACCCCTTCATCCGATCCTCTGTGAGCAAGCATTTTTACAGTGAGGTTGTCCCATTCGTACTCGCCTCTAAACACATCTAAAATTGATCCCTCATAACCACCTAAACATTCTCTGAAATAGCGTGGTATAGTTAATTCAAATTCAGATGTTGTATTAGTTATATCGGTTGTCATTGTAAAGTCATTTGAGCCTATTACATGGCTTAAAAGACTATTGACAGTATAAACAGCACCTGTCGATGAAAACGTGCTTACAGGTATTTTATTTAACCTATATGTAATATGTTGGCATCTTACAGATACAATTTCATTCATAGGTTTACTAACATAGTAAACTTCAAAAATCTGTTTTCCTCTTACAGCATCGAGTTCTATTTCCAACAATGTTCCAATGTTCAACAAAGAAAAATACTTTTCATTAGCTGAAACAGTTAATTCAGCCTCATATTCTCCATTTAAAACTTCATTTACAACACACGTTAAAGGGTGTATATTGCCTAATCCGTTTGTTGTATCTGTGCTTAATTGCGTTAGTGTCTTTGTTGAATCTAATATTTTCATAGTTTCCACCATCTAGGGTACATTTTAACGGATGTAAAACCGCTAAATGTTATTGTTGTCTGTCCTTTTTCAAGTTTAGGGAATCCGCCTGTGATCGTAAGATCAGGATTTCGGTTTATCGTTCCTTCGTAGCAATCCTGTATTTCACAATCAATGTAGGTTGTCGATGTGTTATTGGCTAATACAAGTGTCGAACTGCCTACATTCAAAGTGCCTGTACCGACCACTTCAAAAAGCGGTAAAGCGGTGAAGTTTGTCGGATTCATAAGTGTATTGCTAGACAGAAGATTAATGCCTATTTCACCGCTTTTCAGCCACTTCTGCGGCTTAAAATTAAAGTTCAAAGTAAATTGTGCGTACTTATTAAATGAGCCTGTACGTGGCTCTATTTCGCTTATAAACGATGCCATTCTGTATATGTCCGGCTCATGTGATGTTTCAAATCTGCCATAGCCATCCTGGGAATACAGAAAATTAATAAGGTTGTCATAATTTTCCTTGAAATTTTCACGGATAAAACACTTAATACTAATTTCAGTATTCAAATATCTGCCATTGAATATTTCAAGATCACCATTTTTTCCTGGAACGGAATAAAATGATGAATCTTTGGCAGGTGTCTTGAATATTTCTGCCCCATCCGTGAAAGTATTAAAATCAGAAAAAGGTTTTTGATTAAATGTAATTATCATCCAAACACCGCCCTTCTCCTTATTGTTCTGCTTGCTAACTCGCTTTCGATCTCATCCACGATCTGCTGGCCGTTAGCACCCTGCGGAACATTCAGGTTGATAACAACGCCGCCATAGTTCACCTGGTTAGGTGAAGCCAATGAATCGGCTACTCTTGATATAGCGTTATCAACGAGATAGATATTATCATCAATGCCTTTTGCAAGACCTTTCATCATGTCCGGCATCCAGGTATTAAAATCGCTCAACGCACCGACTTCCGGCTCGCTGAAATGCAAATAAGACCAAATTGTGTTAGCGATATTCTTAACTGAATCTACTAATGCACTAAACTTACTCTTAATACCACCGATAATGTTGTTTACTAGATCAGTTCCCCAATTCCACGCACTTTCAATCAAGTTAGTAAAAATTGTTTTTATACTGTTTGCAAAATTCGGTAACGTTGATCCTGTGAATAAAAGGAATTTCGCTACTATATTTTCAAACAAAGATAATAAACCCTCTAAAATTGAAATTGCCAAATTCTTTAGGAACTCGCCGATCTTACGGCCTACTTCCTGAACTATCATTCCTAATAATTCAAAAGTTGCCTTTATATCATCCCAATGTTTAATCAGTAACACACCTGCCGCAATCATTCCGGCAATAGATGCCACTACTATTCCTATCGGTGCAACTAAAGCACCAATAGTTACGCCTAACGTTGTAGCAACTACACTTAAAGAAGATATTAATGTTAATATCTGTCCTGCTACTGCAAGCACCGGGCCGATAGCTGCTACTATTCCGGCAATAGTTAATATTATTTTTTTGGTTGATTCATCCAAGTTGGAAAACCATACGATCATATTTGTAATCTTATCTACAAATTGAGTAATATACGGCAAAATAATTCTGCCGAATGAATCGCCTAATATCGCAAGGCTGTTCTTAAACTGCTGAATTTGAGAATCAAGCGTAGAATATCTCTTACTTGCTTCATCGCTCAAAGCCTCACCTTTTTCATATTCTCTGTTGGAATCTTCTATTGCACTTGATAAATGTTCGTGTGTGGCTGCCAAAGCATTTAATGACAACGATTGTCTTACGCCACTCATTCCCAATTCATCAAATACAATACTCGTATATTCGCCGTTTTCATCAAGCTGTGAAAGACCGGTAATAAAGGCATCTAACGCTTCAATCGGTTTAGTTTCCCAAGCATCAGCAAATTCTTCTGCTGTCATGCCGGATATTTCGGCTATTCTTTCCATAGTGCTATCTGCACCTGTTCTGAAAGCCGCTAACTGATTTGTTATATTTGTTATAACCTGTGTCATAGCAGTACCACCGCCTTCGGCTGTTATCTTTGCTTCACTTAAAGCCGTTGATAAAGCCAATACATCAGCAGTAGTAAAGTTCAACTGCTGTGCTGCCGGGGCAAGTCTTGCCGCCATAGCTGCTATGTCTGATTCAGTTGTATTGTAATTGTTGCCTAAATAAACCAATGCACTACCAAGCTGATTTACCTGTTCACTTGTAATAGGCAATCCGTGATTCATCAGATTTAAGATAGTGGCAACATAAGAAGCACCCTCTTCGGCTGCAAGGTTTGTAGAGTCCGCCAACTGAATAACGTACTCTGTCGCTTCACCGATTTCATCAGTAGCAAAACCTAATTGTCCTAATACTTCGGCAACACCTGCAATATCGGTTAAACTTGATGCCGTAGTTAAGCCAATGCTTTTTAATTCATCCTCTAACATAGTGTAAGAGTATGTAACGTTTCCGTTTTCATCGACTATTTCATCGTTTGTTTTCTTAACACCTGCAAAAGCCGATTCCCAATCTGCCGCCGCCTTAACACTTGCTGTAACGCCTGCAACAATCGGCAACGTAACGTACTTTGTCATTGTTTCGCCAACGCCTTTAAAAAGATCACCCCATTGTTTGAGTTCACTATTATTGTTGGCAAGATTCTGCTTGATTAAATCTAATTTGCCGATAAAGTTATCTGCCGGAAGATCATCCATTTCGTTATTCAAACGATTAAGTTCGGCAGTAGTCTTGTTAATATCGGTCTGCAAAGCCGAAAACTTGTTAGCCTCTTCCTGGGTTAATGCTGCACCTTCTCTTTTCTTGGCGTTTAATTTTTCAAGTTCTTCCTTTTCACGATTTAAAACGTTAGTAGTCGCCTTGATCTGATCCTGTAAAACCTTTCTCTGCTGGTTTACGGTCTGCATTGTTTTAACGCCTTTGGTAAAGGTAGTTGCCAGCTTTTCATTTTCAGCTGCGAACTCTTTTGTATATTGGGTAAGTTTCTTTAGATCATTCATGTATTGCTTTGAGCCGCTAATACCAATGACCGCACCAATTTGAGTTAAACTCGCCATTCTTACCCCTTTCTATTAGTTAAGTTCTAATATTTCTTCCATAGTTAATTTCGGCGGCTTTTCTTTTGCACCGCCTTCGTAGATAGCCATACACGCCATCATATCCAACATTTCGCCGATCGGCGTACATAGTATCTCTTCTTTACTCATGCCGAGTTTCCTGCCATAAAATAAAAACCACGAAAGGGTTAATTTACCCCCTCGTGATTTTCCTTTTTTTTTGGCGTTTCAACCTCGATCGTAGTTTCTGCACCTACACCGATACTCGCCATCGCCGATTGAATCAATTTTGTATAGGTTTCATCATCCAAATACATAATTTCATCAACCGAAATGATGTTAGGTTTGTATGTAGGATCGCTAAAGTGCTTATTCATTTCATAGCCTTCGTTTAAAAAGTGAATGAGTTTAGCACCGCTTTCTATCGTTGTTGATATGTCCTTTTCGCTGAATATTTCCCCAATTCGGCTTATATCCTGGTTAGGGCATATTTTAGCGAGATCGCTTGTTGCTTTTACAGTTCTTAAAAACTTTATTTCCCTTCCGTTGATTTCCATTTCTTACCTCTAAATTGATAAAGCAATACCAAGTAATGTTTTGACAACATTTTCAGCATCTGCTTCCGTTGCCTGGTCGGCTGCAACTCTCTTCCAACAATGATTGGCTGAATCATCACGAAGAATAGTAGCGGTCAATTCGGTTGTCTGGAAGTCAATGCTTTCTTCCTGGGTATTGGCATCTAAACCATCCTGGTTGAAAATGCACTTTGTCATTACGTATGGGCGGAATGATTCAACACCATTTTCCATGTAACGAACGATAAAGCCGATTCCAACGTAAGGAATAGCCTGGCGATCATCATAATCGTAAACATCAACAGAAGTTCCGTTTACGGTTACAGATGAAGCGGTCGGCAATCCCATAACGAGTTTTCTTGCAGTTTCTTTAAGGCCATCAACAGTTAATGTAACTTCACCGCCTGTGAACATACCGCCAGCTGATTCGGCGGCAACGTTATCGGCATAGAAATTTTCAACATCGCCTGTTTCCGGCGAAATGCTTACATTTACGCCTCTAGCCAATGGCATACCATTGGAATAACTAACGGTGCCGTTGTTGTTGGCATAAAGTGCTACGTATGGTTTAGAATAGCCTGTAATAACTTTTCCGTTTGCCATTAAATTTCTCCTTATCTCATAAGTGCCTTAATGGATTCATCAAGGCTTTTCTGCATCTCTTCAAGGCAAGGCTTTCTCGCCTTTCTGGATGCTCTTGAAAAAACAGGGTTTTTCTTCATATATGAAGTGCCGTTTTCAAGTCTGCGTGCAACTGTAACTTGTTTTTGGCCTAATTTGTTTCGTGAATTATCCACACCTGTTTTATCGTTTGTAAAATCGTTTCTTGTTTCTATTGGTGATGTGCCGAACGATGCAACCAAAGCATCTTTCTGAACTTGTAAAATGCTGGTACGCATACCATCCTTAACGTATGGTCTGTTATCAACAGGCAAAGCATTAAGTTCTCTGCGTGTTTCGTTATCGACTATCTTCGATCCCTCATAGACCGCCCTTTCGATCATAGCCTCTGCTACGGCCGAATTGGATAAACGTTCAAGTTGGGCAACGTACTCTTTCAATCCTGTAAAACGGAATTTCATGCTGTTTCAAAAGTCCATGTGTAATGAATTAGGTTAGTTTCATCCTCGTAATCTACGCTCGACAATTCCCAACCTATTTCAATATCGTTTAACGCTTCCTGTATCGCATCGACATTATCATCAAATTCTTCTTTGGTAAAATAATCTATTGTTCCGCTAATGACCTGTTCTTTTTTCTTGTTGTCTGCGTGTAAAGAATCACCCTCGCCATCTTCCGCCCAAATACAATAAGGTGCTTGTAATCTAGGCCGCCAATAGTGATAGACCTTTAATTCTTCAATCGCCGTTAGTGCTGTCTTGATTTTCAGTAGTGTCTGATTCAGCGACTGCATAATAATCCTCGATTCTTGATAAGGTTAGATCGGTGTACTTTAGACCAACGATAATTGGCTGGCGATAGTATTTTGAATCAATCGACTTTGTTCTGATAAATTCTTCTTGCGAGTGATTTATGTTCGTGATCCTATACTGCTCGCCGTTTCCCAACATAGCGTACTGGCCTATGTGTATGGAAGTGTCTAAAGGTATTCTCGCCACAATATCAACCTGTTCATTTACGCCTTTAGCCTGATACGCTCTTGAAAAGGAAATAGGCCGCATTTCAAACCAATACTTGTTGATCTTGGTTAGTTCTTCTTTCGGCATTTCTCCGTTTTCAGCCGTATTAGCCAAATCGCAAACAAACAGAACACCATCATGTCGCATTTGTTTTCTGCTGGAACAATCTATTATTCAAATTGATACGTAAGGCTCTCGGCATAACACTAACGCCATCGTTTCTCTTTTCATAAAGATAACTAGCGTACATAGTGATAAGCATATTATCACCCGGTTTCGTGTAGTCGATCTCTATGCCCTCACGCTCGATAAACTCAATGGCAGCATCTATGAAATAACCTAATTGAGTTTCTTTTTGAGTTTTGGCAGTATCATCCATGTAGTCAAAAATCAGTTCAAGGTTATATTCAAGCATTGTCAAAAGTGTTGCCCTTTGCTCTGGTGTATATGCCATAAATTCTCCTTTGAAAAAGGGGCATTTCTGCCCCTTTAAAAATTAGATAGAAGTAGGGTTAGCGGTGTCCTGTGGGAACTGAATTGCAGTTACATCGAGTGAGCCGCCGTTGATCTGCAATACCATAAATGCCTCTGCAATTATTGGAGCACCATCATATCTTGCAGTTCCTTTGTAAACTGTCTGATCCTGTAAGAATCTAACGTGTTCACTTGAAGCGAACTTGTTAGCTGCTCTTTCAATAAGATCATAAAGTTCGAAGTAACCAGCGATTATAACATCATCAGGAATGAAGTTCAGAACTTCGACCGGACCGCCGACAACAGGCATAGTGCCATCAAGACCGGCTACGATTGTACCCATAGCGTTGATGCTCATTGATTCTGCCTTAATATCGTTGTAAGTCTTATCGTTCATAACCCAAACGATAGAATTTCTATTGTAAAGATTGTATGTAACTGATTTTGACTTCATAATATCCTTGAACAGATTTACGCCTGTTACAGGTGACATAGCAGTACCGATTGATACAACGTGTGTGCTGTGAAGATCAACCCAGGTACGTGCAGTTGCCGGATAATCAGCAGGCTGTGAAGTCTGGGCGATACGTGAAGCAACACCTAAAGGCATCTTGCTGTTTGATGATGTATTTCTACCGAACAGGATAGCCTTATCAACTGCCTTACCGATAGCCTGGCCTAATGCGAGTAAAACTTCACTTGCAAGGTCAAGGTCTGAATCTTCGATATTGGCGTTGCACAATGCGAAGAAACCTGCCACTTTGTAGCAATCAAAAGACCAATCATTGAAGCCTAATGAAAGTTCATTAAGATTTGCACAGCACTCTGTCCAAATTGCTTCCGGGAACTCGCCCATAATGTTCTGTCTTGCTTCACCGCTTACACTTCTAACATTTACGTGTTTGTAAAGTTTAGAATACAATAAAATATTCTGTCTTAAAACAGGTAGGATGACTTCAGGAATAGTCAAACCGACATTAGTTACGGCTCTCTTTTCCTTGATAGCTGAACGAATCTCACCTAACCAATTCTGCATTTTTTCATCATCGAAAATAGCAGTTCTGGTCTGAACATCCATATCAGCAAACAGATTTCTCTTTTCCATAATTACTTTTTTCTCCCTTTTCTCTTTTGTTGGAACTTCTTTGGTTTCAGGCTCTTTGTCCTGTTCAGCTTCAACATCGGCAAGTTCCTTTTCCAATGTTTCAACTTCATCAACTAATGCTTTTTCCTTTTCCTCTGCTTCGGCTTTTTCGGCTTCGTACTTGCCGATCTCTTCTTCAACAGCGGCTTTCTCTTCATCAGTAGATGCTTCCTCGATAGATTTTTCAAGGTCGGCTTCTCTAACTAAAAAATCAGCCATTACTGAACGCTGATTTTCTAATTCCTTCCTTTTTTCTTCGAGTTTCTTTTTTGCCATTAATGCTCTTAATGCCATCTTTACTCTCCTTTTAATTTAGATTTCATCTGAAGTTTCCAAGATTCCGCTTCACGTTCTTTCATTTCTTCAATGCGTTTAGAACGTGCCTGAATACTTGTCATTTCATACGCTGGAAAACACACAATGCTCACTTCGTGAACATCTGCTTCTCTAACCAACCAATGTGTGCCGCCATCCTCACGAGTAATCGGTTGCTCATCAAGAATGTTGAAGCCAAAAGAACATTGAGAAATATCTCCACGCTTAACTCTCTCGTAAAAATTCATCGCTTCAGTATCTTTCGGATTGATACTAACGCTGCCGAATAATCCAACATCATCAAGCCTTAATTTGAGAGTATTGTTCGTTGTTCTTCCTAACACTTTGCTTGTGTCATGATCGGCTAATGCCCGAATATCATTTGCAAGGCTCTTATCGAGTGCGTGTCTGTCAATGCTTTCGCTCATACTTTCTGTAATGGTGAAAACATCATCAAAACGCACAAAATAACCCTCGATTACAGGGTTTTCGCCTTGTGCTTCCCTTGTTTCAAATTCTGTTGTCTGCGATCTTACTTCTAAATCATTCATAATAATTTCTCCAATTCTTCTATTGTGTTTGGAATGTGTTTCCATCTTTTTCCCTTAACAATGTCATATATTGTATTAGGGTGCATATTAGGGTAGTCTTTAGCAATGCTCATTCTTGGCTCACCCTTTAAAAAACGAAGCCGCATATTTACAACTTCGTTTTCCGTTAATTTTGCCGTTAATGAATTTTCACCAGAATATAAATCTCGTAATTTTTCTTTATGCCACTCAGGAATCTTTCGCCCTTTAAAAAATTCGCTAACCTCTTTTTTTCTTTTTTCGCTCATCGGATGCGATTTTTTCCAATTCGGTATGCTCCTTATGTTTTCAACCTGTTTATCGTGCAATGCTTTCGCCCATTCTGGATCTCTTTCCTTATGGTCTTTAAGCGATTGTTTTCTTTTTTCAACAGCCTCTCGAGAACACTTAACACCTCTTCGTTGTTTGGACATTTTCTTTAGTGTTTCTTCACTAAACTTTCTTCCTGTTGTTGATTTTCCACCTTCACATAGGTTATAACCATATTCCATATTCATTGTGTTGTAATAACTAATCCAATAAATTTCTCTTTCATTGCACTTGTCTTTATCACAAACTTCAATGATCTCAAATATAAAGTTTTGTGGGTTATTGTTATATGCCCTTTGCAAGTGTGAATTAAAATGTCTGTTATTTTCTAGCCCCCATCGGTGCATTGCCCACCTTTTATAAAAATCAACTGTCCTACCGATATACCTTTTGTTATCGACAGTATTCCTAATGCAATAAATACCGCTTTCGTGTGTCATTTTTTTATTCTCCCTTAAATATTCCCTATAAAGAAAAGACATAGAAACAACTAGGGATTGTTGCTTATCGTGTTGCAATCACTATCTATGTCTTTTTATGAAAAATCAGTCATTTCCTGATATTTTCTTCTGCAATCCGCTTTGATCTATCGGCAAATAATTTTCTAGTATTTTGTATTCATCAAGTCCATCAACAGGAGTCATGCCTATGCGATCTCTTGCTTCGTTGCCGTTCACCCATCCACGATCACCGAATTGTGTCATAACGTTGGTTAATTGTGCCAAATCATAATCAACCAAAGACAACACATTCAGTTTCAAGTACCATTTCGGGTTTAGAATCAGCTTTCGTGTCATTTCCTGCTCAATGCCTTTGACAATGGCCTTGACAGTTGTGTTCACAAAGTTGTTCCATTCATCACGATTGAAACTTCCTACACCCAAAATAAAAGCCGGGATTCCAAGAATAGCGGCTATTGTCTTTTTGTCTAATTCCACGGTCGAGTTGATAGCCAAATCTGCCAAACTCAACGGCTTAACCTGTTCTACCTGGAATTGTTCAGCAGGCACTAGCCACGGCTGACCGACTTCACTCGATTTAACATAATCTTCTAGTATCTTGTTTCTGCCTTCTTTGGTAGAAAACTCATCGACAAGACCATCAACTTTTACGATCAAACTCGGTTTCCATTTGCTTTCCATAAAACCTTTTTCGGTTTCACGTGCCTGTTTGAGATTATTTGCAACATCCTTTATAACCGCCGTAACGCCTTTACCTTTCCAAAGGTAAATATCATCAGGGTTATAAGTGAAATGCAACAGATCATCAGGGCGTTTTTTACGGCCATCTATCAGCACATAATAATCTCTGTATATTGCTTTTTCATTTGGAATAAAAGCCACCCTGTAAGCCGAAATTGGCTCTAAACTCTGAATTATGCCGTTATAGGTGTGAGGAACTACGATCGAGTTTCCTTTTCCATATAAAAGCATATTCATAACTATTGCCTGCATCCAATGGGAACGTGTCATTGTCGAAATAGGATCAATGTCGATCTTTCGTGATAACTCGTTCGTTATCCTTATATCGCCGTTCTTTGTATTTTCCATTAGGTGAATAGTCATTGAGCCAATCAGTTCGGCTATTCGCTTGCAGGCGGTCATTATCTCCGGGTTATGATCTAATCTCGTGTACTCTGTGCAACATAAATTGTCAAAGTCCGTGCCTAATACATAACCGATCGAAGATCGTTTTTCCATCTGTATAGGCTTTTTCTTTCTCTTGCTCATTTATCACCTCTTACCCAAACCAATCCTTTAATGATTCTGCCTTTGTCTTTCCGGCTGCGTATCTAATACACGCAAATACGGAAGCATCGAACATATCAATTCTCTGTGTAGGGTTTACCTTGTCATACTGCACCGCATCATCGGTTTTCTCTACGGCATGAACGTTGCTAACACAATACTCATAAGCCTCTGAATGTAGATAGTAGAATTTGCCATCGGTAGCAGCTTTCTCGATATGTCTAAAGCCTTGCGATTTCAAATAGAAATACTGCGGCTGATCTACGATCTTAAACCCTGCTTTAGTCATTAATGGGATATACTCTTCACCTGCGAATTTTCTATCGTGGCCGACTTCCCGTATCTTGAAACCCATTTTTCGCATTTCAATAAACCAATTAACCACATCGGCAAAATTCACGGTCGGCGTGTTGCACATCGTTAGCCAGCCATCTTCCATCCAGCCATAAAGCGGAATGTTATCCTCTTCACTCTTTTTAGCTGCCTGGGATATAGGAAAGAAACCATGAGGAATGACAATATCCACGCCATCATAATTCCCATAAAGACAGCAAGCCGTTAAGTCATTAACTCTCGACAAGTCCGCACCGCCATACCATGTGATGTTTTTCTTTGCGAGTTCTTCCAAAGTCCACGAATACTGTTTATCACTCGCTCTGAATACCTCAATGTCAAACCACGCTTTCATTGAACTTGTATAAATGTTCAATCTTCTGCTCAAAAAGTCCTTGCGTTTAATAGGATCGTTTTGTGCCTGTAATGAAGCGTTCAATATTTCTTCCGGCCTTATCGTTACGCCGTAGTTGAGATTTGCCTTTTCGTGCTGAACAGGATCGGTATAATCAACTAGACCTTTTTCGTTTTGATCTGCCCTTGCAACAAACACAAACAGATTGTCATTTTCGACTAATCCGTTTACAACCTTGATACAATACTCTTCGTGTGCATGGCCGAAACCGTTGGCGTTATCACCTGCCGTTGTGATGCCTACTACTAAAGCATTTTCATAGGCTGCCGTTGCTTCTTTGAATCTGTTATACTGACTAGGTTTTTTATAACTCGCAATTTCATCGGCAATAACAAAGTTGCAGTTAAAGGAATCCTGTGCATCCGGATTTGTCGGCATGGCGATGATTTCCATACTGCCATCCCTTTTACCAAAGTCATACTTGATGGAATGTTCAAAGGAATTATCCTTGATTTCCATATCCTTATCTAAACCCTTGTAGCGTAGCGAAAAAGTAATGAAACGGAACGCTTCAAGTGTCTGTCTTAATGCACTTGCGACAATATATGTCTTACTTCCTGAATGTCTTTGAAGAATGGAAACGGCGAACGCCAACGCAGCTATGAAACTCGTTTTGCCATTCTTCCTGGCAACCTCAATAAAGGCTTCTTTATATCGCCTTTTGTTCGTTCCTACATAGTAGAAACCCAAAAGGTTATATACAACAAATATTTCCCACGCCTCTAAAGCAAAACTGTTGCCTTGAAGTGGATAGCCGTTCAAGTCCTCGCCTTGCTGGTGAACTAAAACGGCCTGGATAATGTTTATAGCTAAATCAGGCTCTTTTGGTCGAAGTTCTATGTCCTTTCTTTTTAAGTCTTTTAGGTATCTTTCACACGCTAATACAATTTCCTTGCCAGCGATCTTTTTGCCACTCACAACGCTTTTAGCGTAATCAGTAGCAATCTTTTTATAACTTCTTGCCACCTAGTCCTTTCAGAACATCGGCCAAACTGTTAGAATCATCATCGATCAATGTTTTCTGTATCGCTTTTAAACTTTTTGCCGTTAAACCTAAACTATCCCAATATTTCAACGCCAGTGAATTATAATCCGTTTCCAATGTCAATAAAGGGTTTTTATGTACGTTCTCTTTTCCTGATCTGTCCGTAATAGTTATAATAGTAGGATTTGAGCCTTCTTTTACCCATTGATCGTGTATCTTATCTCGTGTTTCCAATGTTTGAGCCAAAGTTTCTATAACGCTATCAAAATAGGGTTTGTATGTTTTGGCATCCTCGCATTGTCCTCTTATTACTTTCACCCATTTGTCCTTGTTCATCCTTAATACCTGTATTCGTATTTCTTTCCTTTTCTGTCCTGCAAATACCAATAGGGAATGTCGATGTTGTTTCTTCTAGCCGTTCTGACTAGCAACTCTTCACCTTTTAGAGTGAGCCTGTCGGTATTTCGATCGTGAAGAAGGTTGTGAGTTTCTTTCGATACACTAATCAAGTTCCAATCTTCCCATTGGTATTCTGGAAAATCATTTTTGGGAAAAATGTGATGAACTATATCAGCACTTTTAAATTTGCCGTACTGATACAAATACTTGTCTAAATATTTATCCCGGCATAGTATATGTTTCCGTTTCTCCAACCATCTTCGCTCTTTATATGTTTCAATCATCAATTTCCTTTTCCTCTAAAGAATTGATAATTGCCAATGCGTATTTAAAAGCCTGCTGTTCAATTATCGCCTGTCTGCTGCACGGCTTATTATTGCGTGAGTTAATCAAGGCTTCCAATTTTTCAACGGCTTCCTGTTTTTTTATGTATTTCATACTCGTTCAACCAATTTCATTCGATATTTCTCTTCAAACTTCAAATACTGCTCGTATCTTGTCTGTGTTACAACCCATGTTTCCCCAGGCTGCGGCACTTTGTTTAAAACAATATCAATAAGTCCTTTCGCTTTGAATGTTTCTGTCGCTTTAACGATAATTTCTTCGTTGCCTATAACTTCGGTATCTAAATATTTATCCCATAAATCTTTAGGCGGTTTATAAGTAAACTTCTTTTCGCCTATGTTTTTAATTTCTTCAACAGGAATTACGCTCATATCCAAAGGCAACAAAATAGAATTGCTCTCGTTTACGCCCAATTCCTTTAAAACAGGAAGATCAGTAGCGATAACAGGTGTACCTCTTGTTAATGCTTCAACCACCGACAGACAGAAACCTTCGTTGTCTGATAACTGCACAAAGGCCGTAAAGCCACCCATAAGATTAGTAATGTCTAATCTTGGCTTTAGAAAAATCATATTCTGCAACGGATCTTTAGCTGAATCGGTGTAAATAAACCATTGAAAGTTTATGTGATTGTTATTTAAAACATCACATAACTTTTTCATACGTTCCCAACCCTTTTCAGCTGATAATCTAGTGGCTGATAAAAGAAGTAAAGGCTTATCAACCTTGTCTAAAACTATAGGCTCATAAACGTTAGTGCATTTGATTCCTGTTAGTTCTTCCCACGATTTGCACACAAGTTCACTAACGCCCAAATACTCAACACGATCATCAAGCGGCAGCTGACTTCTTTGAAGCTGGCCTCTTTCAACCATGTCTTTATAATCTCCATGTAAGACCAAATAAGCCTTTTTAGCCTTGCATTGGTCGAGTATTTCTCTATTAAAGCAACAAAAAAGGGCATTACATTCGACAAAATCATTGTTGTCAATCTGTACTACCCTTACTAATTGGCTTAATCTTCTAACCTGCTCATTGTCGCCTGTGCGATAGAAAACCGTAATCGAGTATTTCTTTCCGTATTTTCGGCCTAAATACATTAAATGTGATTCTATCCCACCTATTGCGTTTAAATGCCGGAAATAGTAAGCGTTTGAGCATTTATAGATCATTTCTTTTTACTTTTCCTCGGTTTTTTAACCTCTTCTTTTACTTCTTCTTTGATTTCTTCAACTTTTGGCTCTTCCTGCGGAAGAATCTCGATTAAATGGTGTTCTAAAAGCAATTTTGCTCTTTCTTCATCAACTTCAAAGACTTCCCCTGCTTTTCTTGGCCTGTTCACCGTAATATCGGTGATATTCTCAAATTCGTGTCTTGCCTGTACTTTCATATTTTCCTTTCTTACACACAAACAAAAAGCCACATTTAAGTGGCTCTGTTTATGTGCTGACAAAATTGGGTAAAATAAATGGGTTTTATTTTACGCTACCATACTAACACACAAAATCGCTTAATACATTAGAAGTTTACTCGCTCCCTTTTAATTCCTCGCTAATTTCATCCAAAAGCATAACGAATAAACTTATCTTTCGGTCTATATCTACTACTACAAGACCGATAATCAGCAACATTAAACCTATAACTATATTCACTCTTATTTTTCCTTTCTCCAATCTGATATTTCCTTCCTTAATGGCGTTACAAACATTCTGTCCCACGTTTTAAACTGTTCCTCAAAACTGTCTTTAATCATTTCCCTCATTACTCTAGGAAGTGGTATTGCCCCGTGTTTCAGTCTTCGTGGCAGTCTAGGGAATCTCTTGCCTGTTTTCAGCTTATATGCGAATGTTTGATGTATTGCGGTACGATAACGTATTTTATTGTTTATCTTCATGTGTTGCCATCCATTTATGCTTTAAAAAGATTCTTTATGTCATCGATGTTTTGGTTTTTTGTTTTTTTCGTTTTCTCCATCTGTTCCATACTTAATTTGAGCAGTTCTTTTTGAAGAGCCAAGACAATCTTTTCGCATTCTTCACAAGTGCCTTCTACTTCAAACATTTCCATAACTTTAATTTTCAAAATAGTTTTATCCTTTCTTCATTCTTTAATCTATATCCAATTCTTCGGTATTCATCGTAAACAGGCTTCCATATAATTTCACATTGTCGCCTCTCGCTTTCTAAACCGCATCTGCTCATTGTTTCAAGCTGATCGCTTAAATCTAGAGAATATGGGCAACCTTTACACCCGGTACGCTTAAAATTAAACGGCGGATAGTATAAATCACAAAGTTTTATATTGTATTCTTTAATAAACCACCCTTCCCATTCGCTATTTACCTTTGCCAATGGATGAAACTTAACAGCCTTGCCATTTTTAACCATAATGCAATCTATATGAGTTCTTTCGCCGCCTTCTTCTCGCATCATCCCTGTAATAACAATTCTTCTGTTGTTTTCCTTTTCCCACTTCTTAAAAACTTTCTTTTTAAGTTCATAACAACATTTTGATGATACTTTTAAATCAAACTGATCTGTAAACTGATAGCGAAGCGACTTGGGGCAAACATAACGATGTTCGGTTTGCGATAAATACCTTTTCATTTTGTTTGTTTCCCTATGCCCTGCCTGCCATTCATGTACCATCACACTATGCTCTTTTGATTTAAAGGGATAGCCGACTTCTTCAAGCATTTTTCTTATGTTTTTGTTAGGCGTAATAATTTCAAATCTTTCATCATTTTTCTGTAATTCCTTAACAAACATATATATATATTCAATGCCGGTGTTACTGAACACTCTTGGTATTTTGTTTCCAGGAAGTGCCATATCTAATAAATAGTGAACAACCGTGCTGTCTTTACCGCCACTAAACGATAAATAGAAATTATCCTCGCCGTATTTATTGATTGTGGTTTTTATAACCTCTAATCTATCCCATAGAATTAAATCATTATCCATTAAATCATTTCCTTAAATATTGCTTCTAATACGTTTACAACAATAGAGTTTCCGGCCTGTTTGTAAAGCTGCGTGTCGCTGTTTACTTTTTCAGCTTTATCAAAATCTTCATCACTAAACCCCATTAATCGATCGCCAACATTCTTTCGGAGTTAATTTCCGAATACGGATGTTGGATAAATCACCTTCCTTTCCTTTATCTTTTTCGTTGCGTTCAATTTTCAAATGACAACTTCTGCATAAACACATCAAATTATCTAAATTATTATTCTGCCAATTTCCATCAATATGATGTATGTCAAGATTTTTTTCGCTACCGCATATTTCACAATGGTCTTTTTTTAATATCAATTTATTAATGTTTCTTGCCGATGCGTGTGCATTTCCCCAATTAGCATCCGTTTCGCCAACTTTTAAATATGCTTTTTTCATACATTCCCTATCGCAATAATGCCTTTTTGTAAAAACGGTAAAATCTTCAAGTCTGCCATTTATTCTTTTTCTTTCTAACCGCTTACCGCAATACTCACAATATTTTTCTGCTTCTTTAATGTCTTTTCTTTGCTTTTCCATTATTTTAGGTTGTAACCCCCCCCGCTCATTGTATTAATTGTTGGCGAAATATGGTTTATGTCATAAACCCTACACGCTGATTCGTGTCGCCCTTTTAGGTCTAACATTCCTATTACTTCTGTTTTCATTTTCCTCTACCTTATACCAAGGATTAAAACCAGACGATATACACAACGCAATTCCGTTTGAGTCATATATTCTGTCTTGTTGATACCATTGTGTATTATTGTTGGAGCGTTTAATACCAACCCCCCCCCACAAAATTACTTTATTCAATCTCTATCACCCCAACATCGCAACTCGTTTTAATTGTCTGTGCCATTCCTCTTTGTACCGTTCCTCTATGATATTCCATTCTCGGCGAAATATCTATGCCATCGCCATCGTAGGCGTAAAGATAACCCAACGATGTTTTATTCTTGATAGGAACTCTCTCTCTCTCTCGATTATTTTGTTAGTTTCTTCTATCATTTTTTCTGCGATCAGGATATGCCACTTCCACATACCGCTATCTACGCAACTGATAACATCAGTTTCACGCATATAGCCGTTAAACCATCCGTGGCCTACCTTAACCTCATAATATTTTTTCTTCACACACTATATCCCATTCGTGGCGATCTAAACTTCCTCTACCACCTGATCTAATCGTTTTCGATAATCTTGATTGGCGATTTGTAATCGCAACATTGGATTGTTCTAGCGGTTTCATCACTTGTTGAGAATACTTCATTTGATTGGTGCTTTCCTGTTCCGTGATTGATAAACCCCCCCCGATCAATCCTTTAGAAATATGTCGGTTGTTCTCGTTTTCCAATAATCCGCCGTGAGCGTTCCTACTCTCTCTCTCTCTCTCGTGTGGCTCAAAACGGAAGCCGTTGCCCTTTTCTTCATCCCTTATGTTCTTGGCGATAAAGTTCTTGATCGTTTCTTCTGAAAGATAGTATTTTTCATCAACTTTGTCCTCTAGCATATCTTTGAGCCTTAACTCTAGTTTCTTCTTCTTTGGAAACGTGTAATGGTAATCGCCCAGGATGGAAACCATAAAGCAGCGGTTTCTGTTTTGCGGTATTCCGTAGTTCTTGGAATTGAGAAGCTGAACATAGTTAGAATAGCCTAAACTTTCCAACTTGCTACGCCATAACTGAAAGTCCTTGATGTTCTTTTTGCCTATAACCTGCGGCACGTTCTCCATCAGTAAGACTTGTGGTAATTCATTACATTCATCGAGTATTCTCTCAACTTCCCATAACAGACCTGATCTTGTTGAACTGCCTTTTGTCATACCTTTCTGTTTTCCTGCTAAAGAAAGGTCTTGACATGGAAATGAGTATGTAAGAATATAACAATAACTCTCTCTCTCTCTGCGATTTCGAGGTCGGCAGCATGAGTGAGGGTAATATCCTGCGGTGCGAAGTTTGTGCCATGAACGGCGTTATAGCTGGCTATTGCGTACTTGTCAAATTCTATAACCTT
>Ga0310786_10001352_pt1 | contig 39372 bp, 67 predicted proteins | sample AusTroGonzalo_MG_FD_203881 | JGI IMG/M metagenome (GOLD analysis project Ga0310786, IMG submission 203881) | Bovine rumen microbial communities from tropical cattle in Woodstock, Queensland, Australia - Gonzalo_03 (v2) (version 2) | ecosystem: Host-associated > Mammals > Digestive system >... | reverse complement strand
CCGACTCTTCCCACGCTCCCAGCTCTGTTCGGGAGGGTACCAAGCCAGCTTTCGATTTCTCTTTTTCACCAAGTGGTCGAGGTCACAATGACCGGAATGTTGTGTCTTTCCGTGGAGTGTGATTTATTGATGTTAGGTGAAGTCCAAGCGAGCCCCATAGTTCCAATTCGAATTCGACAGGGCATTATTCAGATTCAGGGCTGAGAGACCGTCATTCAGACCATTATTCGAATTGCCGCCGACGCGAACACAGAAGGATGCAAGCTCTGCATGCCACCGTGACCTATCCAGATGTACTGGACCGTGATTTCGTGATGAAAGGGGTTTGGGAAGTGGTTTTCGTGCGGTGCTCCGCACACCCGCCGTTCGCGTGAGTACACCCTCGCGCGGGGACGCGCTTCGGTCAGTCGAAGCTGAAGGCCAAGCGAGCCCCACAGCTCCAATACGAAAGCGACAGGGCATCAGCCAGAGACAGGGCTGAGAGACCGTCATTCAGACCATCAACCGAACCGCCGCCGACGCGTATGGCGTGAAGTGCGGATGCGTTCATGTAGTGGCCGTCGCACAGGCCCACGGAGTCGCCGCCTTCCATGTCGGCGGGGAGGCCCCATCCCTTGTCTGACGTGTCGATGGTCTTGGAGTACACCCATCCTCCGGATGAGAGCCTGTTGCTCGGCACCGGGATCGAGGCGATGAGGTCCTTCTTGGTCGTGTCGTCCGTGACGTTCGCGTTGTCGTTGGTCCCTGCGTAGAAGTCCTGGAAGTACAGCAGGTTCTCGGGATCCGTGGAGTCGGTCCTGTAGGCGGGGAGGACGCAGTCGTCCACCAACTGCCACAGCTGGCCCCATACGTTCTCGAGGATGGCCTTCACGGGCTTGTTGGTGGCGGAGATGTCCCCTGCGAACATTCCGGATGCGTTGAGCGCTCCGTTGTTCTGCCACACGCCCGCGTTGTTCCCGGCGTTGCACTGGCCCTTTCCGATGGCGGCCTGGACGTTGAAGTCCTTGCACGCGAAGAGCACCATGTCCCTGTAGAGCTGGTACTCATGCCAGTTCCATACGTGCCATTCGAGGTCGCTGTTGTTCGCTATGGCATCGGCCCTGAAGGTGGCCCCTGCGGTGCTGGACGTCGCCTTCACTCCGCTGACGGACTTGAGCTTGCCGTCCACGATGGTGCCCGGGTAGACCCCGATGGCGAGGTTGTTGTACACATGGTCCCCGCGCGTGTGCGCCAGAGCCGTGCCCTTGGCGTTCATCGAGCTGTGGATGATGCTGTTGGCGTTCCTCTTGACGAACCTCTTGGGGATGACGAACATGACGTTGTTCTCCGTGATCTCCGTGGAGCAGTCCGCACCGGAGACCGATTTGGACAGGTCGTTGGGGTCCAGCTCGTGCAGGATGTCGCCGTCGCCGTTCATCGTGCAGTAGTAGCAGTCCTCGAAGAACGGGTCGTCCTTTATCCAGTCGCCGACGTCCACCGTGTCGGTGCCCGAGGTCTTGACTGGCTGGTACGAGGAGCAGTCCTGGATGTAGTCCAGGCACCCCTCGGGGTCCGTCTTGAATGCCACGGGGTCGAAGTGGATCCCGTACACCCATCCGGCGTTGTTTATGAACTTGCTCGGGATCATCCCGTCCGCACCCAGGACGGGTGCGTCTCCGGGATTCTCCGCCTGTCTCGTGGCCTGAAGATGGCCGCGGACTCTCCAATCGTTTCCGAAGTCGTAATGCTCTGTCATTCTGTAATCACCACTGTGTAGTTCTCACCGACCTCCGGGGCGGTGATAAAGGACAGCGTGACCGTGGTGGCCGTCGCTGTGATCAATGTGCCCGTCATCCTTCCGTCTCCGTCGTACATCGTGACGTGGGGAAGGGTGCCGAGGTTGTGTGTTATCGTGAACTCCGTCGTCGTGCCGTCTCCTTCGATGGCCTCGGTCAGGAAGTCCGCCTTGCCCGTCATTCCGGGCAGGTCCACCTTCAGCCACGACTCCGCCTCTGCGGGGTCCCCGTTGAGGATGTACATGCCGTCCTCGGACGGGTCGGATGCACCGGACACCAGCGCCCAGTCGCCCGTATCGCCTTCCAGCGTCAGGAGGCCCTCCGCCGAATCCACTGTGCCGATGTACCCTCCCAGCGTGAGCCTGGGCTTGTTCCTGATGTACGCGTCCGATGACTGGTCCTGCTCGTTCCAGTCGGCCTGGACGTTCACCTCCGCCCCTTCCTCCACGCCGATCATCGTGGCGGTCACGACCACATCGCCGATGTAGCCGTTCACGCTGGTGACGGGCTGGAATGTCGTCAGCTGAATCCAGTCCGTGAGCGTGGAGTATGTGCCGTTGAGGATCCATGTGCCGTTGTTCGCATCCGTCGCGTCACCCTGCACGATGGCCCAGTCTCCCTTCTCCGCCGTGGACAGGTTGACCAGCCCCGCCTTAGATGATACCAGCCCGATGAACTCGGTGATGGCGAGGGACGGCAGGACCTGCCCTGCCAGCTTCCCGTTGGCGTCCAGCACGGGCACGTTCCCCTCGTCCAGCCCCACGTTCCTGAAGGCCGCGGTGCCGAGGTCGGGCTTGTTCAGGATCTCGTCGTCGTCGCCCTCTGATGCGTTCCAGTCGGGCTTGATGTTCGAGACCATGCTCTCCAGCGTCTCGGCCTGCTCCGCGGTCATCAGCCCGGTCTGCTCGGAGGTCGCCTCCTGCAGTGCGGTGCCGTTGATCTCGATGCCGGATGAGGACTGCTCCACGGTCAGCTCGAACTCGGTGGAGCCGATGAGCTCCCACGCGCCGTTGACATAGATGTACTCGTCCTTGACGTTCCCGGTGTGGCTGGATGCCGCAGGGACGAGGTAGATGGTCGTGGTGCTGATGTCCTCGGTGGGCAGTTGGTCGACCGCCTTGAAGGTCAGCTTGACGCTCACGAGCGCGTCCACTTCCGCCTTGGTGTAGGTCTGCGACTTGGTGTAGTAGTTGGTCAGGTCGTTGACCGCCTTGGTGATGAACCCTGCGCCGTTGGTCAGGTCCTCGGTGTCCGTCGGGATGGTCAGGTTGGCGAGCTTGTGCACCAGGACGGTGAACTGCCCGCTGGTCGGGGGCACTGCGAACGTGAGCTTGACCTGGTTGACCGTGGGCCTCTCGACCTTGGTGGCGGTCGTGGGGTGGCCCGTGGCGTTCTCGTAGACGGTGACGTCCACGTTCAGCGTGCCCAGGCTGTGGGTGAGCGTGAACTCCGTGGCGGTGCCGTCGCCGATGGTGAAGCTCTTGACGAGGATCTCTGTGTCCCCTGTGTGGCTTCCGCCCCCGGTCTCGATCTCCTCCCACCATCCGGTGGAGTCGGTCGGGTCGTGCCCGGTGTTGTAGCCCTGCAGGGACACGTACAGCGTGCCCCCGACGTTGGTGATGCTCCCCGGCTGGTATGTGATGGACGGGGACCACTGGGCCACTCCCTCCTCCACGGTGACCACGTGGGGCTTGTTCCTGATGTACGCATCGTCCTCCGTGTCGGTCACGTTCCAGTCGCTCTGGACGTTGACCTCTCCGCTGGGCTCGATGCTGTCGAGCTTCGCCTTCAGCGCATCCGTGAAGTCGTTGGAGCTGAGGCCCTTGCCTTCCTCTGCGTCGACCTTGGTGTCAATCTCCGCCTCCAATGTCTGCAGGGCATCGTAGACGCCGTTCGATTTGACGGGGTTGTTGCTTCCGTCGGTCGGCGCATCGTCGAAGGTCAGGACGTCCTGCTTCAGGTCCAATGCGGCCTGTGTCGCCGTGCTGACGGGCTTGTCCAGGTCGCTGGTGTTGTCCACGTTGCCCAGCCCGACGTCGTCGGCGTCCAGCACGACCTCTCCGGTCTGGCCATTGACCGAGTCCACCGCCTGTCCGGGCTTGTAGACCACGACCCTGACGGGCTCGAGGGCCGGGGGCACGTAGTTGAAGCTGACCTTGATCTGCGTGTCGCTGATGCGCTGGACCTTCGTGCCCATGGTCATGTGGTCGACCGTGTCGTAGATGATCGTCTGAACGTCGTACGTGCCGAGGTTATGCGTAAGGACGAACTCCCTGTTGGTGCCGTCCCCGCAGAGGAATGTGGCCACCGCTCCGGGCCTCAGGAAGTAGCTGTCGCACCTCTTCCAGTACACGGGGTCATCGGGGTCGTCCTGCGTGGGGTCCATGCCCTGGTTGCCGGAGACCATGCTGGTGTACAGCGCGCCCCCGACACGGCAGAACGCACCGCTGGAGTAGACGATGTCCGCCCTCCATTCGGGTATGCCGTCCGAGACGTCGGTCTTGGCATCGAGGGCGTTCCTGAGGTCCGCCTGGTCCCTCAGGTTCCCGATGATGCTCCCCCACTCGGTGATCGCCCTGAACGGCAGGTACCCGGACTCGTTGTCCAGGTTGTTCTCGTCCACGACGTAGTACATGAGCTGTGTGGACAGCACCATGACCACATCGTTGTTCTGGACGTCGGCTGTGGTGAGGGCGAACCTCTCCGCATCGTCGGCCACGCGCTTGACGTCGTGGTAGTACGCAGGGGGCAGGTTGGCCGCAGGGACCACGCCGACCAGATTTGTGGCGGGCAGGGGCATCATGGAGATGTCCAGGTCCAGGTAGTGGACGGTCCCGCCCAGGTCCGTGAAGTACAGCGTGCCGTCGGTCTGGCCCACATCGTCGAACGCTCCCTGCCACTGGTCCGAGTAGGCGGACCTGAACGAGTCGAATGCGTTGACCGCGGGGCGGACGTTGAGGACGATGATGTTGGAACCTATGACCTCGGGGCCGTTCTCCAGGACCAGCTGTGTCGGGAGCCTGTAGTCCCTCCGGCATGCGTAGAGGATCACGTCGGGTATGGTGCACTCCCCGTTCTCGTCCAATTCGATGAACGGGTGCCTTATCCTCCCGGCTGTGTCCCTCAGCGCTATGCCGAACTCCAGGCGCCCCTCGAAGCCGAGCGGGATCCCTGTGACGGCGATGACCGTGGAGTCGTTGTCCACGGTCGTCCCTGCATAACCACCGCTGACGGAGATCTCGCGGATTGCGGGATCGTAGACAATGTTAATGGTCTGCATGCGCGAGAGATTCGCACGAAAAAAGGCATATAATCACATAAAGAGGGGCTTGGAGCCCCTCCCGTTCCCCTAAAGGAGAAATGAAGAGATGTGGTGGGGGATTCCCTCCCCCGGGGGCGTCCTCAGGCTGACTGCGGGCAGTGCCTCTTGCCGATGAGGACAACGTAGGTGGCGGCGGCAGAGGTCTTGATGAACTTCTTGTTGCCGATGTAGCACTTGGTGTTGGATCCTCCGGCGATGACGTCGGATGCGGCGACGGCGGAGAAGTCCCCTCCTGCGGTGTCGCCCTCGGTCAGGGTGCCTGTTCCGACCACCAGCACGACTGCGGCGTCGGAGACGTCGACTGCGGTGGCGTTGGCGGTCAGGTATGCGATGCTCTGTGTTGCTAACTCGTATGAAACCATTCGAATCACCTCAGGCGTGGCAGGTGAGGATCGCCATGCTCTTGGGCTGGACGACTCCTCCTCCTACGCGCTTGTTCACGATGTACTTGACGGTGTTGGTAGAAGCTCCGGTGAGCTCGTCGCGGAGGATGTCCATGTCCATCCTGTCCACGATGGTGTAGGTGTTCTGGAGGTCTCCGAACGCGATGGGCTTCCTGCCTGCTCCGATGTCGGGTGCGCTTTTCAGGATCCTGACGGGGAACCCGTTGAAGGTGGGTCCGACTCCCTGTGCGATCTCCCTCTGCCAGAGGTACTCTCCGCTTCCGGATGCCTTGAGCTTCCTCAGTGCGACCGCGGTCTTCTTGTTCATGTAGTAGGCCGCGTTGTTGTCTGTGGCCTGCGTGGTGGCCTCCCAGAGTCCGATGACCTCGTCAGCTGTGACCGCGGAGCCGGATGCTGTGGTGCTTCCCTGCGTGATGGATGCGGATGCGAACAGTCCCTCGGGCTTCTTGAACGAGTCTCCGACGACGAATGCCGCTCCCTCTGCCGACGCCAGCGCCCATGAGAGCTGTTTGAGGACGTAGCTCTCGAAGTTGACGACTGCGCCGTCATTGAGCAGGTCCCTGCTGATCTTGACGGTGGCCTGCACGGTGTAGACGGGGATGTTGCCCAGTCCGAGTCCGACGTTGTCGGTCTCGGGCCTTGTCTCGATCTCTCCGACCCATGATGTGGTGGGCTTGGATGTCTCGACAGGGACCTGTACGAGGTTGGTGCCGATGCTGATGACGTTGGCGAACTGCCTGAAGACGTCGAGGTCGGTCTGCAGTTCTACGATGCGCTGTGCGAGTGTGGGTGTGACGAGGTATCCTCCGGATGGTCCGTTGAGCTCCTGGGCCACTCCCTTCTTGATGTAGGCCATGAGGCTCTTGACCTCGGGCATGGAGGCGAGGTCGCTGACGTTGCCTCCTGCGATCTCCATCCTCTTGGTCGCAATGTCGAAGCTCTGGGCGAGCTCCGCCATCTTCTGCTCGGTCTCCTCGGCCTTGGCTTTCAGTTCTCTGTACTGCTCGGGTACGCCCTTGAGCTCCTGAGAGAGACCTCTGATCTCGTCGACGTATCCTTTCAATTCCATTGTGTAGTCGCTCATATTGACAACTCCTTGCGGAGGCCCTTCAGCTCCATGGCCAGCTCTGCGATGGCCTTGGCCTCGTCCTCCTCTGTCGCGGACTCATCCTCGTCGGACTCCGTCTCGTCTGCCTTCTCGTTCTCCTCGTCCTCTTCGGTCTGCTCCATGTCGGCGAGGGCGTCCTTGATCAGCTGTTTGAGCCTCTCCTGCTCCTCCTCCGAGAGGTCCTTGTAGGACTTCGTCGCGTCTATCGTCATGTTCTTGGCCTCCGCCTGTGCTTCCAGATTGCAGGGGAATGCGACCAGGGAGACCTCCCACAGGTCCGCCTCCTTGATGAGACGGTGCCCGTCGGCATCCCAGTCGCAGTCCTTGATGGTGAAGCCGATGGAGAGGCCCTGGATGTCCCCCGCCTTCAGAAGGGCGTAGCCCTCCTTCCCGCGCTGGACTCCCATGTTGAACCTCCCGTCGATGCTGAGGTCGTTCTCCATCGAGGCGACATCGAAGGATCCGATGACCTCGCGCATGTCGTGCGACCACAGCAGAGGGAAGTGCGTGCCCTTGAGGGCGATGCTCTTGTTGAAGCATCCCTTCATCATGACGTCGCCCGCCTGATCCACGTTGCCGTAGGTCGAGGCGGTTCCCGAGAATCTGCCGAGACTGTCGTCCCCGTCGGTGTTCACCTTGAATGTGAGGGCTTTAGTCTCCAACATGAGCAGAAAATGGGGGGGTTTTAGATTGTATAATCACCAAAAAAATCAGAATCACAGCTCGAAACCCACGTCACAGCGGCAGTTGACCACTTCCTCGGCGGGCGCTCCGTACTTGGAGTCCAGCGGGCACTCCATCCTGACCAGCCCGCCCTTGAGCCCCGTGTACTCGAAGCACTCGTCCTGACGCACCCTCATGCCGTCCACCCTCGAGTGCGTGTCGCGCGTGTCCGCATCCCCCACGGCCATCCAGACCTTCCATCCGTCGAAGCCCAGCGCATCCATGGTCTCCACGGATGCCCTGTTGGTGGCGCATGCGGTCTCGGTGCGGGCGATGGCGTTGGACCTTCCGGGGAACTCATCGTCGAAGAGCTTGGCGACCTCGGTCCTGAACTCGATCTGGTTGGCGGTGCCCTCGTAGATGCGCTTGACCTTGTCGAGGGTGACCTGGTTGATGGCCACGATCTTCTCCCCGCATTCCCTGCGTATCCATTCCCTGACCGCCACCTCGTACTCGGTCTCCTCGGCCTTCCCCTTGCGCTCCATGGCCTCGTAGCGGGCCTTGATGTTGGCGTTGGTGTCCAGGTACGGGTAGACCTTCCCCGCGATGCTGACGTATGTGCTCTCGTATATCTTGCGCCAGTCCGGCAGGGACATGATGAGGATGTCCCTCACGGCGTCCGGCGTCGGGTCGTCCATCGCGAGGATGGCCTCCTCCTGCGCCCTGAACTCCCTGCGGATGTTGGCCCTCATGCCCCTCTGCGCCGTGAGGCGGATGCGCTCCATGGCTTGATGGTACCTGCGCTTCTGCACCGGGGACATGCCGCCCTTGGTCACGCCCTTGACGGCGACCTCCCACGGCCTCATGATGATTCTCCGAGGAGCACCTTGAGGTCGTCCTTCTCAGGGTCGGTCCTGCCGGGATCGAGGGAGTCTGCGGAGTACTCGGACATGGGGACGTCCGCCATGGTCAGCATGAGCTCGTCCGCCAGCGGGTCATCGACGGGGTCGTAGCCGAGCTTCTTCCTCTTGTCGTTGGCCGTGAGGAAGGATGCGCTCTGCAGTGCCGTGTAGAGGTCCGTCTGGACCCCCATGAAGTCGGAGAGCTGTTCCACGTCGTAGGTGTACTCCCCTATGCCCTGGGCGATGGGCTTGTCCTTGAAGAACTGCCATATCGCGGAGTAGACGAGGTTCAGCAGGGGCTTGATGGTGTTGACCACTATCTGCCTGGATGCCTCCTGCGCGTTGCTGTAGGTCTTGTTGGCGCTGTCCCCCATCATCTCCGGGGGGATGCCGTAGGCGATGGCGATCTCCTTGGCGGCGTTGACGAGGCCCTTCTGGTAGTCCATCTCCACCGCGGTCATGCCGAGCATGGTGGCCGTCTTCCCGTCGTCCAGGATCATGCCGTTGCCTGCGTTGCTCTTCCCCTGGTAGCCGTTCCTGAGGTCGTTCTTGAGCTCGTTCCTCTGGTCCTGCGTGAGCCTCTGGGGGATGTTCACGGCTATGCTGGGCTTGGCCCCGTTGTTGGTCGTGCTGATGTTCCATTCCTTGATGGCGTTCATGAGCTCCACGTTCTTCCCGCAGGATGCCATCCTCGACAGCCCCCTGACGTTCTCCATGTCGGGGTCCGCGAACTTTATGTGGATTATCTCCTCCGGCAGGAACACGTTCTGCCCGTCGATGCTCCTGGTGCATCTCCACGACATGATGCGGTCCACCAGCTCCATGGAGTTCTCCTGCGCGGTCATCATGCGAGGGTCGATGACGTACAGCGCGTCGTAGCCCTGCGCGGTCCTGTGGGGGAACACGAACGCCTCGCCGTAGATGCCGAGGTACGTCCCGATCCTGGCGAAGAGGTCGGACCTGCTCATATCCTTGTTGGGGTTGTCCATCAGCCTGACGAAGGGTGCGTCCGAGTCTGTGATGTCGTCGCCGCTCTCGTCGTAGACCACATGGTCCACGGATGAGAGCCTGACGGCGTAGAGCTCGCACGCCTGACGGACGTAGGGGTTGATGAGGTAGCCCTGCGAATACTGGGTGAAGGGGTCCTTCCAGTCGAGGTCCTGTGCTGAAAGGCGGAATACTTCGATGGATGCGTCCTGCCCGACCGTGTTCTCCGGCGGTCTGATTGCGAATAGGTCGCGAATGTCGGTCAATCTCATGCGTGCTTATAATGCGGGTGCAGTCGCATATAATCAGAAAAAGTCGATGTGTTGCGGTCCCGCGTCGGTCAGCTCCCTGAACGCTCCGCTGGTGGCGTCCACCTGATCGTCATGCGCCCCCAGGGGGAACTCGCAGAACTCCTGGATGAAGTCGCGGTTCCATTGCGCTCTGACGATGCACACGTTGCCGTTCTCCATGGCCGCCGACAGGCTCCCCGCCCTGAGGTCCTTGCTCCCTGTGACCTTGTCCGCCCGGAAGTCGTACCCCGTGAGGATGTGCCTCGCGTACAGGTCGATGACCTCCACGCCCGAGGATCCCGGCTCCTGCTCCATGCGTATGCGGACGTAGGGGCCGTCCTGCTCCGCCGTGCGCCTGATGATGCTCTGCACGTCCTTCGGTCCGTACTGCACGTGGACGACGTCCTCCACGCAGTACCTCCCCTCTTCCATGGCGAGGAGCACGCCCGTGGTCCAGTCCCCTGCCCCTGCGGTGGCGGCCTTGTCCCAATAACGGCACCTGTACGCCCTCTCCGAGAATCCCCTGTCCACGACCTGGAACCACTCCCTGCGGAAGAATCCGCCCTCGTCCGGAGTCGGCCTCCCTTGGTAGAGGGCCTCGAACACCCTGCTCCCCACGTCCGCCTTGATGCTCATGAGATGCCGGATGTCGTACCGTTCGGGCCACAGAGCCTCTCCTGCGTCGCTCACTGCCGGAAGGTGCAGTACATCCCATCCGTCGGGGTTGTCGTTCAGGAGACGGCCCACGAGGTCGTCGTGGTGCCATCTGGTCATGACTATCAGGACCTTGCCCCCAGGGGACAGACGGGTCATGGCGACGGACGTGAACCAGTCGTGGATGTTGTCGCGTATCGTCTGGGAGTTGGCCTCCTCCGCGTCCTTGATGGGGTCGTCCACGATGATGAGGTCCGCTCCCGATCCCGTCAGTCCTGCGCCTATTCCTGCGGCGATGAGGGACGGTCTCCCGTTGACCTTCCCCTCCAGCATGATCTCGTCGGCGTTGTCGATGACGATGTTGGGCCTGTCGAAGATGAGCTGATGCCATTCCTCGTCGAAGAGCTTCCTGCAGGACCTCGCCATCTTCCTCGCCTGTCCTTGGTTGTAGGATGCGAGCATGACCTCCCTGTGCTCCGGGTCGTTGCTCAGGAACCATGCCGGGAGGCATTCGGAGCAGATGGTGCTCTTCATGTGCCTCGGCGGCGTGGTCACGATCAATCCCCGGTGCCCGCTCTCTAAGAACTTCTGGATGGTGTCGCACATGAGCTTTATGTGTGCACCGGGGACGTAGTTCGGCTTGGACAGGACCGTCCTCTCCACGTAGTCGTGGAAGTTGACCCTCGACTCTATCATGGAGTCGATGAGCCTGTCCAGATCCGATGTATCTGCAGTCATTCGCCGTCTCTCAGCTGTTTGCGGTACTCGATGAGCTCGCTCACGGTCATCTTGGACGTGTCCTTGACCTCGACGTGCAGTTGGTGGATTGGCGCCTCTCCGGCGAGGTCCGCCAGCATGCCTATGGCGTGCAGGTCTCCGTTGCTGGCCTTGGTGACGAGGTTCTTGATGATCCTGCCCCTGACCGTCGTGTTCTTGCCGCTGAGGTTGTCGAAGGACGTGCCGTCCTCGTCCACATCCCCTTCGTGCAGGGGCAGGTCGAGCATGTACTTGGCGAGCTCCTGCATGTTCTTCTTGGCCCTTTTGGACTCTCCCGATGCCTTCCCGCCCTTGTGTCCGCTCTTCCTCGCTTCTTCCCCGCTTTTGAATCTCCGGGCCTTGCTCGCCTCGATCATCTTCCTTGTAGCTTCCATCTGTGCGGGGGAGCGGGGCTTCTTAGGCCCCTTGGGCTTCTTGTCGGTATCTTTACTCGTCTCTCTCACCTTCTTCGCTTACAGGGCCGTTTCCGCCCTTTTCTGCATCTACCCTTATGAGGCTCACGGGCATGACCGCATCGTGCAGGCGCTCTCTTGTACGCATGTACTCATCCCTTATGAGCCTCTTGAGGTCGGCATCGTCACCGGCTCTCGTCATTATGTCGTACATGTACTGCACGGTCTCGAATGCTCCGAGGGCGTAGGCCCTCTCCTGCCCGGGATCCCTCTGAGGGGTGACCTTCGTCAGGAACTTCGACAGGTCGGTCATACGAATGCCTCCAATGATAACTGTCCCTGCCTCTTGGGCTCGTATCTCTCGCATTGTGCCTTGGGTCCGAGGATCTCTTCGGACCAGAGGCCGCATGTGTAGCCTCCGTCCCATGCCACTGTGGAGAATCCCACGAATACGATGTGCTTCATCCTCTTGGCGCATGTGTCGCATAGGGATCTGTCGGTCATTCCTCATCCTCCGCATATATGGTCGTGAACCCCTCTTCCAGCAGAACCACGGCCGTCTTTTCATCATCAATGAGTGCAGGGTAATATTGGCTGGTCCTCCCGAAGACGGTGGACGGTGTCAGCCTATACACTAACAGGCAATCGGTATCCTGTACCCTGAATTTCATCTTGACACGGAATTTCACACCCTGCACTGCCGACTGGTATGTCTTGCCTACCTCGAATGTCATTCCTTCGCCTCCTTCTCTTCCTCCGGCGGTCCGACTATCCTCCTCATCATGAAGCCCAATGCCATGGCGCGGAGGCATCTCCTGCATACGAGCACCCCGAGAAATCTCTCCACCGCACAGTGCTTCTTGCATACCTCGCATTTGACGCGCTTGCCGTGGATCTTTATCGTCTTGAGCGACAGGTCCCTCATGCCACCTTCCCTCCGTAGTTCTCCATCGTGAGCTGTGCCCCGTTCAGGAACTTCTTCTTCCACAGTTCGAAGTAGGCATCGTCGCAGGGGCCGTATTGGCTCCTCCTGCACTTGTCGTTCTTGCATACTCTGCATGGGTGGAAGGTGCTAAGCCATCCGAGCTTCGGGCCGAACCTCCTCCCGTCGGAGTAGTCGGTGATCTCGAGCTCCTTGTCGAGGACCGCGCCTGTGGGGAGCTCTATCATTCAGTCACCTCCTCGAGCTTGAGGACGTATTCCTTCCCCGTCTTCCTGTCAACCCACCCCTTGGATTCGCGTTTATCCTTCATCAGCAGGTAGTTGACCACTGCGCTGAAGCATTCCCCGGTGACGTCGGACTTCTTGCCCGACCATACGAGGTTGCCGTTCTTGTCCTTGCGGATCTTGCCCGCGTATATGCCGGCTATACCGCATCCTACATGGTATTCGCTCATCCGCTCACCTTCTCCGCCTTGCATCCGGTGAGCTTCTCCCATCTCTCGATTATGACATCGACGTAGATCGGCTCCAGCTCCATCATGTAGCATGTCCTGTCCATCTGCTCACATGCGATCATGGTCGTTCCCGTCCCTCCGAAGCAATCCAGCACGCCCCCCCCCCTCTCGGTGAATGTGGAGATAATCTCCGAGGGGAGATAGACGGGAAATGTCGCCTTGTGGATGTCTGCAAACTGGTTGTCGCTGGCCGTATTTCCGTGGATCACGCCTTTATAATAGCCTATGTCACGTCCGAATGCCCTCGACCCGTCGTTCTTCCCGAATGCCATGATAAGCTCTATCGCCGAGGATATTACGCCCTTCGCAATCGTGTAGACGGGGTTGTTCTTCTCCCAGTAGATGAAGTCCTTGAAATGGTCCTTGTTGCGGTGCAGGAGCTCGATTATGGCCTTCTTGCTGCCTGATATGACTCCGATGTTGTAGAAGACGTACTTGGAGCGGTCCATCAGGATATTGAGATTGGTGTCGAGGAAGTCGACATACTCCGTCTCCGATCTCTGGTCCTCGTCGTTAATGTACTTCTGCTCCGTGTTCTTGTTCGTCTTCCCGTCGATTGTCACTTCCAGCTTTCCTGCGTTGTACGGAGGGGATGTGAATGCGATGTCCGCCTTGGCCCCGTCCATGAGCCTGTCCATGTCCTCCTCGGACGTGGCATCGCCGCACATGAGGCGGTGCCTCCCGAGGATGTAAAACTCGCCCCTTTTCGACTTCGCCACCCTCGGAGGCTCGGGGACCTCCACCTCGGCCACCTCCCCGGGATCCGGATCGCCGAGGTCTATGGTCCTGTCCGCGAACCCCAGCGTCTCCATCGGTATCTCCTCTATGTCGTCGAGCTCTTCCACGAGCAGTTCCTCGTCCCACTCCGCGACCTCCCCGGTCTTGTTGTGGGCCAGACGGTACGCCACCTTCTCCTCGTTGGTCATGCCCCTGATGATCATGACCTCGCACTCCTCCACGCCCATCTTCCTCAGGGCCTTGTACCTGGTGTGCCCGGCGAGGATGACCATGCTCTCGTCCACCTCGATCTCGGTGGTGTAGGTGAACCTCTCTATCGAGGCCTCCACCACGGGGACGGCCTGGTCGTTCTTCCTGGGGTTGTTGGCATAGGGGATGATCTCGGAGAGCTTCACCGTCCTGTGCTCCTTGGTTATCATTGTATCCTCGCTCCTGTGATGGTCAGGACCTCCTCGTACTGCTCCTTCGTGATGGCCCCCTCTTGGAGCAGGATGTTCAGCTGGCATCCGAGGTGGTATCTTGCGAGGCCTATGCGCTGGACCTTCTGCCTCAGGTCCTTGGTCGGTACCGTGTCGGTCATTCCTTCACCCCCTATCCTTCCATCCAGTCGCCTTCCCCGTCGTAGACGTTCCCGCACTTGGGGCACCTCTCGCATCCGGGGTACATCCCGTCGTATGGTCTGAGCGGTATGCAGTCGCATCCGCATCCGTAGCACTTCATTCTTCCATCTCCCTCAGCGCCTGGCGCGGTCCGCATACCTTCTCTGTAACGTACTCCCCGACCACCTTGGCGAGGCATGCTCTGTGGATCATCACGTTGCACTCGATGCCCTTGACCTCTATGTCGAATACCCATCCGTCGTCCCCTTGATACTGGTCGGATCCGATCTCCTTGTCGCAGTAGATGCACTTGCTCATGCTTCCACCCCGAACTGGTCCAGGACCATCTGTCCGCCGTTGAGGAACCTCTCCGCCCACAGCTCGAAGTAGAGCTTGTCGCATTCCTTGTAGGTGGTCCTCCTGCATTCCGGCGCCTTGCACACCCTGCAGGGGTGGAATGTCATCAGCCACCGGAGCTTCGGGCCGTACTTCCTTCCGTCGGCGTAGTCGGTGGGCTCCAGCTCCTTGTCCAGGAGAGCTCCGTTCTCGAGGTAGATCATGCGTCCGCCTCCCTGAATCCGAGCCATTCCATTGGACTCATGTTCTTACGGCAGTATGGGCATCCTAACTCTGCACCTGTCAATAACAACAGTCCCGACGAATACATCCTCCTGCATTCCGGGCAGGTCACGCAGACGAATTTCCCGTCCTCCTTCTGCAACACGGTGTAATCGGTCATTCCTCCGCCCCCTTCTGCACCGTCTTGAAGTCCGGCGTCATTATCGCGTATGGGCAGTTCTTAGGGGGCCTCATGTCATCCTTCACCGTGACCTCGCAGACCATCTCGGCCTTTATGCAGTTCTCGCACGTGTAGACCTTCATTAGTCCTCCTCCCTGTACTCCTGCTTCATCCAGCTCCACAGAGCGTCATAATCCCCTGCGAGCTCCTCCAGCTTCTTCTTGCAGGCGTCGACGTGGGAGCGGTACGTCTCCCCTTCGGGCCAGTTCATGAAGTCGGGCCAGCTTCCCGCATCGTGGATTATGCGGAGCATCTTCGGGACATGCTCGTCCTCGGCCTCATGGACGATGACCTCGCCGTTGAGGAAGAACTCTATGCACCCGTCGTCGCCTCCGATCTCGTATGTGCCGTCCACATCCAGCGCCCTCAGGGTCCTCTCCGCCTCTGCGATGGTGATCTCCGGGGGGAGAGTGAAACCCAGCTCTACGGTCATTCCCTCACCACCAGCCCGGTGGGGGCCGCGAGGATGGACGGTCCGTTCTCTGTCGTCTTCTGCGGAGCCTCCTCCTTGAACGGCCCGAACTCGCCGAGGGTGAACTCCCTCTCGTTCCTGAGGACCTTCTCCCTCAGCCATTCCTCCGTCCTCTTCGCATCCTCCTCGTTCACCACGAAGTTGATGCAGATAATCCTCATCGGTCCTAAATCCCCGCACATCCTGTAATCCAGGAGATAATTCCTTGTCGCTTCCTCTTCTATCATGTCAAAGCCTCGTCTGTCTGTAAGAATTGTTGTAATGCCTCCGTCCGCCCTTGCGCCCTTCCCTGCCGTTCTGCTCCTCCAGGGCATCGGCGATCCTGCTCGTCTGGTAGACCAGCTTGCCGATGACCTGCGTCATCAGGACCAGCTTCTCGTCCTTGCCGTGGTCCACGACGTAGAGGTCCTGCCTCGTGCCGTGCTTGGTCTGGTTGTAGGTCTGGACCAGAGCCCCGTCCTCGATGAGCCTGTTCACGTGCTTGTGGACGGTCGGTCCGGATGCGTCCACCAGGCCCATCAGGTCCTTGAGGCAGATGGGGATGGAGCGGTCGTTGTAGTCCTTCACGATGACCATTATCTGGTCCGGGATGGAGGCGGGCATGTTCACCTCTTGATCTTGGGCGCCAGCAGTATGGTCACCCTGTAGTCGTCCGCGTAGTACTCCATCTCCATCGGCATGTCCTTGTCCGCGGAGATGCGCACGCTGTCGACCTTGACCCTGCGCAGGATCTCCAGGACGTAGTCCTTGGAGTAGGCCGTCCTGATGCGCTCCTGCGAGTCGTTGGTCCCTCTTCCGCCCATGACCTCGGACATGTCCCTGTCCTCTCCCACGGACACGCTCCACACCCCGTCCTCCTTCACGTCGAGGATGACGCAGTCGCCCATGTCGTTGTCCACGTCCACGTCGGCGGCCCTCTTGAGCACCTTCATGTCGGCGAACGATTGGAAGTCCAGCGACAGCTCCGGCTTCTTCGGCTCGGCCCAGTCGTCGCTGTAGATGAGGGGCATGGTGCGCCTGGCGAAGTCGGACTGTATGAACAGCCTGTCCTTGCCCGCCACGATGGCGACGTTCTCGTCCCCGAAGCTCTTGACGGCGGTCAGGAACCTGTCGAACCTCACCATCACGATGCCCTCCTTCAGGATCGCATCCGTGACGTTGCCGTTGGCCTGCGCCTGCTGGATGTCCACCTCCGCGTCTATGAGCGCTATGGACCCGATGTCCCTCATCCTCACCCTGATCTTGTCCGGTGCGATGATGAACACGATGTCGTCGTCCTTGGTCAGTATCGCCCTCATGGGCTCGAGGAATGCCAGGGCCATGTCGGCCTGCACCCTCATCATGCTCGCTTTCGAATAATCCATTCCAGGTATCTCGTCGGTCATTCTCATCCCTCTGTGTAAGCCGTTTTGAGGAACAGGGGGCAGTCCTGCCCCTCGTCCGTGTCGCGGATCCTGCGTGCGGTCTTGTCGCACCAGCCCCTCTCCTTTATCGGTCCGAAGAGCGCATCGTTGCGGATGTGCTCCTCCCTGTAGTACTTGCATTGGGCGCATGTCGCGCCTCCGTTCCTGGAGTCGATGCGCCTCCTGATGGTCTCGGCTCCGATTATCACAGCATCGCCCTCCCCTCGTAGCGTCCGCACCGGAAGTCGCTGGCTGTGGAGCCGTTGATCCTCTTGCCGTCGCAGTAGTGGTCGAACACGGGGCACTCCTCGCCCTCGAACTCGTCCACCCTGACCAGGATGACGGTGTGGTGCCTGCAGGTCTTGCAGCATTCCTTCGTCTTCATGATCTCGCCCTCTGGACGTAGAACCAGTCGGCGGTCAGCCATATCGGGTCCAGCTCGTACTTCTCGCATGCGTCGATGTCGTTCTTGACGTGCATGCTGTTCTCGCATTCCATGGCGTGGCAGGTGGTCTGCCCGCCGAATACGAGCACCTTCTTGAGGCACGTCCAGCAGTTCCTGGGCACGTCCTCGGGCCTGTGGGGCGCCGTGGACAGGTATCCTCCCGTGACCTTCTCGCTCATCCCTGAACGACCTCCAGCAGTCCTTCCTCGGCCAGCCTGTCTATCTCGGCGTCGACCTCGTTCATCGCCTTGCGGTAGTAGGGGGCGAGGACCAGGAGCACCTCTCCCCTGTAGATCCCGGGGCGCTTCTCCACCATGTCCATGATGGCATCCGTCAGGACCGCTTCTTCTTGCATTCCAGCCCCTCCATGTGCCTCGGCCTGCTCACCAGTGCGGAGCACATCCTGTGCGCCCACATTCCCTGTCCCAATCTGACCGCGTCCTGCCCCTCGAGGATGGGGGCTCCGCAGTATCTGCAGAACGGGTTCATGCGAGCACCTGCTGGACGTACTGCGGGAGCTCTTCCTTCCCGTCCTTGGGGTAGCTCCTCCTGCACTTGTTCTTCTTGTGGTTGATGGTGTCGTCGAACACGACGAATCCGTTGTCGTGGAGCTCCGTCAGCCTCGGCGTGACCGAGCAGAGCTGAACGCCTATCCTCAGCGCGATCTCCTCGTCGGTCAGGCCGGGGCAGGAGCACACGCACTGGTAGACCCTGAACCTCAGGGTGTCCAGGCGTCCCGTCTTGAATGCCTTCTTGTAAGCCTCTATGCTGTTGTCTGAGATCATCTCCATCCCTCCTTCTTGCACTGGGGGCATATCTGCTCCATGCCCCTGTTGGGCGGGGTCCTGATGGCCCACCCGTTGTTGCGCGCCTCGGTTATGGCCGCGCTCTGTAATTCGATGAACGGGATCTCCACGCCCATCAGGAATATGGGCGCGGTGGTCCTGCACCTGTCGCATTCCAATACAATCCTGAGGAAGCTCATAGGAACATCCCCAGGGTCATGTCGTATCCTCTCCTCTCGTCGTCGTAGCCGAACTCCCCGCACCCGAAGCACCTGGGGTTGTACCGGATGTCGCTGTCGGTGCGGGAGCAGTAGGGTTTCCCGTCCTTCGGCCTGAAGTAGAAGCACTCGTCGCAGGTGTAGTAGTCCCTCTTCTGGAATGCCTGGCGCTTCATCTCGTCGCCTCCTTCCTGATGACGACCACTCCCTCGGCCAGATGACAGCTGGGGCAGACCTTCCTTCCGCCCTCTTCTAAGAGCTGGTCGAAGGGGAACCATGCCTGGCAGAGCTTGCACCTGCACTGCACCTTCCAGTCGATCATGCGAAGTCCTCCAGCGTCACCTGTCTGTACGTCTGGCGTGCCGTCGGCGCCGTGGTGGCTGGCCCCAGCCATTCGTCCGCGGCTACGGGCTTGTCCATGAGGTCGAGGTACCATTCCGGTGCAGGTCTGCCCTTGGTCTCGGCCTTTTCGACCACATCGAGCGACACGGTGACCTCTCTCCAGTCGGATCTCTGCGCTTCGCTCCCGAAGGAGTACCCGCTGACCGTGAGGACGTCGCCGTCCAGCTGGACCGTCCTGACGTGGGTGATGATCGGGCCGCCTCCGCCGCCGTTGTTGCATTGGTAGGTGGATTCCAGCCATACTGTCATCTTGTTCGCCGCCTCACCCCATGCGTCCCCCAGCAGATGCGCCTCGAGCTCCAGCGAGCTGTAGTAGGTCCTGCCCGCTCCTGCGACGGGGATGCGGTCGGTGTCGCACACATCCCCGTTCCTCATGACCGTCAGCGGGCATACCTCCGTAGCCGGACGGCCTCCGTTGAACCATTGGACCGCCTTGACGGCCCTGTCCCTGGCGACCTTGAATCCCATGCCATGCATGGTCCTGTTGCCTCTCTCGGCGATGGCCTTGTTCGAATCCATCTTCGGGTCATCGCCTGGGCATGGTTCGGACATGATCGGACAGTCCTCCGAGCCAGCATCCTCTTCTTCCTCGTCCTCATCCTCGTACTCTGTCTCGGGCTGATCATACGCAATGCATATCTCGGTCTTCCCGTACTGCTTGGTATTGAGGAAGAGGGTGCCGTGGCCCCCTCCGAGGCCTGTGATGTCGACGAACTCCCCCTTGTGGGGTCCGTCCTCCAGGAGCATGCTGTACGCGGACCAGGGTATCTTCGAGCCTTCGGGAGTGGGTCTGCCGACCATCAGCCCGAGCGGGGTCTGGATGGTCTCCTTTTGGGTGTACTCCTCCCATACCCTCTGGTAATCCTCGTAGGACATCATGCGACCACCAGCTCCCAGCGTGCCTGACGTCCGACCATCGTCTTGGAGACCTCGTGGTCCCTCAGGAGCTTCACGAGCCTGTTGTACACGTGCGTGAGGTTGTTGATGTGCTCCCAGGGCTTCTCGTCCGGATGGAGCCTCGCGTTGATCTGCTTCGTGGTCATCGGACCGTCCCGGAGGAGCTCCATGATGAGCGCATCGGTCTGCGAGGTCATTTCTTTTCACCTCTTCTGATGAGCTCCTGCCTCGCCCTGTCGATGACGCGCGGACTCTCGGAGGTCTTGATCAGCACCCTCAGCATCTCCACGGATGTGGACGAGTATGCGTCCCTGCAGACGTATCCCTTGGGGGCGCTCATGCCCTCACCCCCGTCTCTATGAGCTCCGCGGTGATGTCCTCGGTCTTCCCCGAGGGGTAGTTCATGGTCACCTTGACCTTTCCCTTCTTCGCCGCCCTGCACGCCTCCATCTGGGCCAGACGGAGCGAGAAGAGGGTGTCCAGGAGCCTGCCGTTGACGTAAATCGAGTATGTGGTCATCTCTTCACCACCTGATAACGGGCCTGCCACCTCTCGCCGTCCACCAGCTTTATCTTCCCTTCGGAAGCCAGCCTGAGCATGACGTTGAGGACGATGGACGGGTCCACGTCGACCTTCCTGGCGGCCTCCTCGACCGTCATCGGGTCCCTGAGGGCCTTCATTATCCTCTCCGAGAGGGGCTCACCGCTCATTGCTCGACCTCCGCACCGCAGAACGGACAGCACTTGATCGCGCGTCCGCTCTTCTCGGAGATCCTCATGAACACGTGGGAGCTCCTGGGGGCGGTGTAGACCGCCTTGAACAGGATGGCCTCGTGCATGTCCTGACAGCAGGGGAATATCTTCCCCTTCATGGTGACCAGCCTTCCGTCGTATGTGGCGGTCATGCGAACACCCCCAGGATCCTCTCCAGCCTGTCGGTGGTGAGGTGGCCTCCGCCTATCTTCCAGTGGTCGGTCCCGCGGTGCCACAGCTCCCAGCTGACCACGCGCCCTCCGCCCCGCAGGAGCTCCCTGACCTGGTCGAGGCTCTGACAGCAGAACTCCTCATCGTAATGCTCCGTGTCGTCGTGGCCGTTGATCGGGCGGGACATCGTCACGTGCAGGTGGTAGTCGAACCATCCCTCCGTCTCCGCCTCGCGGTATGTCCACTCGAGCTCCGGGCGCCCGTAGCGGGTCACCCAGAATCCCTGCGGATGGTCGTGCCATGCCCTCGCCATGAGCTTGGCGATGCACCTGAACCTGTCCTCGTCCGCGCAGAGCCTGATGGCGCCGACCGCGCCGTAGTAGCGGCCGTCCATCTGCCTGACCTGCTCCTCCTCCCTGCGGATGAGCTCCGTCTCGTACTCGATGCGCGCCCTGTCCCACTCCGGCTTGAGGGAGTCGGGGACGGTGATGTGCTGGAGTCCGCAGGAGGGGCAGATCCCCCTGAGGACCATGGGCCACTTCCTGCCGAAGAACTCGGCATCCGGATTCTCGTACATCGTGACGGATCCTCCGCACCCGCATTCCATCCATCCGGTCACAGCAGTCCCTCCTTCCTCAGGTCCCCGTGGACCTGTATGACGATCCCGGGACGCCAGTCGCTTATCTGGCCGTGGTCCTTGATGCGCTCGGTGACGATGGCGCACTTGGGGTTCTGCTGGTAGAACTGGATGAGGTCCGGGCGGAGCTCGTCGGCCTTCTTCTCGGCCCATGCCGCCGTGCGCTCGGTGTTCTCCGGCGGGGTCACGTCGGACTCCGTCCTGGGAGCGGCACCGAGGAAGGGGTCGTTCTTCGCGAGCTCTCTGGCCGACTGCTTGGGAGCGTCCTGCATCTCGTAGTTGAACGCCTCGGGGTCGGTGGCGTCGCCCTCGTCTATGGCGTAGAGGACCCTGTAGAGGCACCTCTCCGCGTTGGTCACTATCTTGTTGGTGAGCTTGTCCGAGTTGTCCTGCGCCTCGAAGGGCACGTCCATTTCGATGCGGTCGTCCACGGAGGATCCGTAGATGGTCGCGTGGATGTGGCCGTTGGCGGAGAACCATGTCGAGTCCCCGTATTGGCCCTTCTTCTGGTAGGAGTACCTCTTCTCGAACTGCTCCGCGTCGTACTCGGGGGAGCCGAAGACCACGGTTATGCCCGCCTGGGCGTGGGCCTTCCTGACCGCCTGGAGTATCTGGCCGATTGGGATGAAGCTGTACTTCTGGCCGCCTGTGACGGTGCCGGACTTGATGAAGTCGGTCTCGGCGATGATCCTGCGGGCGGCGTTGATGCGCTCTATGACGTTGTCACTCGTCATCCTCGTACACCTCCAGGCACCAGGCGTTGAATCCCGATTCCTCGCACCACGCCTTCCACACGCCCTTGTAGTCGTACCCGGTCTGCGTGAGGGCGTTCGCGTACTCGTCCAGCATCTGGGGCTCGTACAGCCCCCTGTCGAACTTCTTCCTGAAGGACCTGCTGAGGCACTCGTGGAATATCTCCGCGATGCGCAGTCCCCTGTAGGATGTGAGGATGCGCATGACCTGGGGCATGTCCGCGTTGCTGATCTCGTTCAGGTAGAGGACTATCTCCTTGCGGTTGTAGTACAGCTGGATGCCGTCGGTCTCCTTGTAGCCGTAGTCGTAGTTGCCGAAGGGCACCTTGTCGGTGTGGCCGATGTCCTCGAGGTTCCCGATCATCTCCGCGAGGTCCCCGACCTCCATCATGCGGACCTCGACGGTGAGGTACCATTCGAGGGAGTCGTAGTCGATCATGCGCCCGTCCTCCTTCTGCCGACGACGGCCCTGAGGTCCCCGTCCATGAAGATCTCCTCGTCCGGGTGCTCCTCCCTGAGCCTGGCGATGGCCTCGACCACCTCGCCCATGGTTATGGGGGATGTCCTGATGTCTATGTAGACGGTGTCTGGCCTCACTCGACCGCCCCCGATGCATTATTTAAAACCTGGGGAACACACATACACACACACTTATTCTTGGGGATCCTGAGCCTCCTCTGCAGATTCTCGTAGAGGAGCCACCCGTTGTTGTAGTGTCCCTGCCATTCGAGGATCGTTCCGTCGGCGACCGCGTTGTCCCACTTGTCCTGTATGGATGCGCGGGTCGTGAGCAGGTCGTTCCTCCTCACGTCCATGGTGAAGTCCCTGAAGCTGTATGGGACTACTTCCTTCCCGTTCTGCGCCGCGATCCTGATGTCCTCCAGGCGCTCGTCGTATATCTGACGGTACACCTGGGCCATGAATACCTTTGCCATTTTCTGTACACTCCGAGGCACTCTCGAAGTGGACGATGGCCTGTCAGGAGCACAAAACGGTCATTATGTGCTCCAAAACCATGAACCATCTCTTCTTTCGTAGTGCCTGTGTGCTTAATGGTCGTTCTCAATATTTAAAAGCACGCCCATCCGGTCCATGATCCCGTCCAGCCTCTCCTCGAACGGCTCGATGTAGCAGTTGATGGTCGTCGTGATGCTGGCGTGGCGCATGAGGGTCTTGATGTCCGCGATGTGGACGTCGGCCTTGTAGAGGCTGGTGGCGAAGAGCCTGCGGAGCGAGTGGACCGTCACGCGCACGCCCGCACGCTTCCCGATCTGCCTGACGATGTGCGACACCGACGAGTTGGACATCTTCTTCAGGCCCGCCTTCTGGTAGGAGACGATGACCGTCCCGCCGGAGAGGTCGGGCCTCCCGTCCGGGTTCCTGACCTTCGTCCATTCCTCTATCGCGGACACGGCCAGCGGAGGCATCTTCAGCTCGCTGACCTTCCCGTCGGGCCCGTGGCCCTTCCCATGGATGACCAGCCTCCCGTCCGCAGTGATGTCCTCGTACCGGACCGACCTGATCTCGTCGCGCCTCAGGCCCATCGCGCCGCCGAGGATGAGGATGCACTGCTCTCTCTCGTCGGACACGGCCATGAGCTGGCTGAACTTGTCCTCGTTGATGAAGACCCTGTTGACGGGCCTGTTCCGGTTCCACAGAATGTCCGCCTTGGTCAGGACGTCCCTTCCGGTGCACCATTTTATCCAGTAGTTCAGCACCTTCAGGTAGTCCCTTCTCGATTGCTCGCAGAGGCCCAGGTTCCTGTTCAGCAGGATCATGTCCCCCTCGGTTATCCTCCTGGGGTCCGTGGGCCTTCCGAGCTCCTCCAGGATCCTCAGGCACTTGACGCATTTCTGTCTGTAGTTCTCTATGGTGCATCCGCACCTGTCCTTCGACTCCAGATGACGGAGCCATTCCTCGACCAGAACGAATCTCTGCATGTCCTCTCATATCTCCACCCATCCCTTTTCAGGCGAAAATGAGTGTGTGTATGTGTGTCTCCGTTGGTTTATATACCCGAATCGGTCTGTTATACACGTCATTACCGCCGCACAGCGGAAGGCGCGGTCGTAGTGCCTAATTCTATACCGCGCCTTGACACTCCGTAAGCAGTTTTCAGCTTCTCCGTAAGAAAATTACGGCACGCATTATCTGCTGGCCCTGCGATCCCTCACGATGATGTGCACTTCGAGGTCGTCCCCGTCCTCGATGCCGATGAGGTCCTTCTCCGCCTTCGTGATGGGGATGAACCATCCGTTCCCCTTCTTCTTGACCGTGCTGTTGATTATGATGTCGTCTCTCATTGCCTCTCCTCCCTGATGATCTCGAACGTGACCGGGAAGTCGCTCTTGTTCTTCCGGACCTATCCCCTGTCCATGAGCTCGCACACCGCCTTCCCGATGGATGTGCTGCAGGTGTCCGGCATGGCCCTCCGCAGGGCCAGATGGGTGACGGGCCTTCCGATGCGCTCCATGACGCCGTACACCTTCCTTATCATGGTCTCGGAGATCCTCGTCCTCTTGATCGTGCGCTCCGGCATTCACTCCACCTCCTGCCATTGGTCGCGGATGTCCTTGGAGAAGAATACTGCTGGCCTCCACTCCCCGCCGTATTCGGGGTCCTTGCAGGCCCATTCGCCGTTCATGGGCTTGTTGACGATGGTGTGGCCGTCCTCGCCCAGCCTGTACAGCCTCTCGGGGTTGACCGCCTTGCGGACGGTCCTGCCCGCGTCCATCGCCTGGACCGCTTGCCAGAAGTCCATTCAGGCCACCCCCTTCTGGTAGAGCACCAGCGCGATGTCGTCGATCTCGAGGTCGTGCATCATCCTGTCGGTGTCCGCGTACTTCTTGTAGACGGTCATGAGCTGGCCGAACCTGCTCCTCTCCTCCTGCGCCCTCTGCAGAGCGTTCTCGAGGTGATGTGCGTTCTCCAGCGCGTTCTCCAGCTTCTTGCAGACAGGGTACAGGAGCTCGATGGCATCCATCCCGCCGTTGGCGTTGTAGAATGCGACCATGTCGCCCACGTCCCTGATGCTCGGGTGGTTCATGTACACGCAGAGCACCTTCTCATACTGGGCCTCGGTGATCTCGACGCCCGCTCTCTCCATAAACTCGTAGTAATCCATTGTGGTAGTCTCCTTGGGGTTTCCCCTTGAGTAATAGTAGGTCGTATGTAATATATAAAATCGTGGCTACGTCGTGGCTACAAAAAATCAAAAATCACGGTACGACCTTTACAAATGTGACCACAGCCGACCGTCGGCCCGCCTGCCCCGGGGGCGACGGCGGGGCCGTCCGGTCGGACCCTGCCGATTTGGTAGGGTTTTGGTATGGTGTTGGTATGCTCACGCGGTTCCGTAAGTATGTCAAGTCCGGCTCAAATTTACACTCCCCGACTCGGTTGATGATGCTCTGCCAAGTACAAAATGCCCACGGTCTGTCGATAATCTAAGGTACCTATGGCAGGATACATAGAACGAAGGTGCCCCCGTTCGAGACTACCACATCATAGAATGGGGGCAGATGATGACCGACTCGCTCGGTTATATGCCTGACGGTCAGCCGATCCTGATGCCGAGGTCTGCCGGACCGTTGAAGTATATCATGCCGTCGCAAATATGGGGCATGATGTTGAACTCGTAGTTGTCCAGCTCGAAGGCCTTCGCGTGGTAGGTGAGCTTCCCCTTGGTCCCGTCCCATTCGAACGTATTCTCCCATTCGTTCTCGGTCCAGAACAGTATATCGCCCTCCCATGATGCGTCGTACTTCTCATTCTCGACCTTCTCTCCATCGTGTACGAATCTGTCGATGATCTCCGCGATTTTCTTTTTCATCCTATCCTCTCCTAAAATCATGTTATGAGCTTCACGTCCAGCCCGTTGAGTTCCCAGTTCGTCGCCGGGATGATCTCCACGCTCTGAGGGGTGTGCCCATCGTAACCGTCCAGTGTGTAGACGAAGCCGAACGTCATCGCCCTGTCTTTTTTGAAAATCACTTCTGTCGGCATACCGTACTGCTTGCCGTCTATGACGAGTATGGGTGTGTATCCGATCGACGTATCTTCAGAGGGGGTTATGACATACGTCACTCTGTACCGCCAGTCCCCTATTCCAGGATGTGCGTCGTAGACCCCGGACTTCTCCTTGACCTCTATCGTGACCTCTATCGGATCCTCGTGCATGGCGATGTCCACATATAGTGCGGCACCTATGCCTATAATGGCGAGGGCGACCATGAGACCAGTTATCAGGGTTATGGTCTTCATGGTCCGCTCATCGCTCTCGTGTTTTATAATCCCATCTGAACGTTCACGATGAGGTACTGCGACATGTTCTTGTCGGGCCTGACCTCCTCCGGGATCGCTATGGTGGCATCAGAGACGAAATCCGAACCGCTCATGTGCCCGAGCTTGATGCTCGTCACGCCGTACTGCGTGGACGTGTACGCCGTGCCCACAGGGAAGTAACCCACGACCAATGCCGAATCGAGCTCCGGGAGGCTGATGATCGCCTCGAGCTCCTGATTCTCCGCAGGGGTGGACCCTCCGTCGAAGCAGATTCCCATGTGGGTGATGCCCGAGGGGAGCTGCGTCGAGGTCTGGACGAACACGTACTGCCTGGTGTAGAGCTCCGTGGAGGTCGCCACCACCGAGTAGACCCCTGCGTTGAACGCCATCTTGGCCGTGTCCAGCACCGCGTTGGAATACATCTCGGAGTAGTTGTTCAGCACCAGCGTGGTGATCAGGTTCTGGTAGTCCACGGTGCACTCCTTGACCTTCGCCCTGTAGGCGCTCATGCCGAAGCGCGAATCGTAGATGGACAGGGGGATGCCCCCGATGTGCTGGCCCGACCTCTCCATGTACTCCGAGTGGATCCCGGAGAGCTCCGCGGTGCCTTCCCATCTCGTGCTCCTCCCGGTCATGATCTGCGAGTAGGCGGAGAAGGCCGCGTCCAATGACGTGGACTGAGCGCTCTCGAGGGCCGTCGCGGATGCTCCGCACTCCACATCGGGGTCCTTGATGGCGACGATGATCGGCACTCCGTCGTTGGTGCTTCCCTTGGCGACCGCGAGCGCAGGCCTCCCCGACTTGGTCAGGACCGGGGCGAAGCTCTTCATGGCGGCCCATCCCGCCGGGGGATTCGAGCCTCCCGCGTTGGGCTTGTAGCTCGGATAGTCCCCTGCGAAGAAGAGGATCCTCCGTGCGGTGTCCTCCGCCTTGTACCGCAGGCCCATGTTCACGGCCTTCCAAGTGCTCGGCGAGGCGCAGAACGCGTGCTGGCGGTTCGTGCCGTCCTCTTCCTCCATATCGGCGAGGGCGAGGAGGTAGTTCTGGTAGCAGTCCCCTCCGCACCTGAACATGTTGACCTCCTTCTCGGAGTTGACCGATGTCAGCGTCGCACCCGGTGCCTTGAGGATGTTCGTGGCGATCTGGACCTTGTTCAGGTTGGCGTTGGGGTTGATGTAGTATATCCACGCCCTCTTCATGCCCTCCGTGATGTAGTTCTGGTAGTTGCTCAGGTCGATTGTGACTCCGTCCACGCTTGTGATGTGGAACTCCCTGGGCTCGTTGGTACCGCTGGCGTTCTTGTACTGCAGGCAGTACAGGGTGCACTCGAAGAACTGGTCGCTGTGCCCGGACGTGTCGCCGATGACCTCAGCGCCCGACAGGGTGACGAGGTTGGTGCGGACATGCCCGATGACAGTTCCCGACTCCTCCCCTTCCACGCGGATGCTCAGGACCGAGTACGCGCTCAGGTCGGCCACATCCGTCAGCATGAAGGTGAAGAGCTCCGGCGTGTTCTCGTCCGAGCTCACCTGCCATGTCTGCAGCAGTACGTTGTCCTCCACGAATCCGGCGTATGCCTTGACCGTGTAGTCGGTGGTCATCCATCCGAGACTGCCCTGCCATCCTCCGAGCTTCAGGGTGAATCCCCTCAGCCCGACAATGCCGTCGATCCTGTCGGCGGATGCCGCTCCTGTGGTCAGCGGGAGAACTCCCACCAGAGCCCTGGCGGGGCTGTTCAGAAGGGTCGGGGTCTGCGCATAGCCCTGATCTACCGGGGCCATGTAGCGCACATCTCCCGCACTTCCTCCTGCGAGGGTGGTGCCCTGCGGTATGGTGATCTTCAGATAGGTGGAGGAGCTGTCCTGTTCTGCCACCGCCTCCTTCCTGACCGCCTTGACCCCGTCGGCGTTGTAGTGGTTCCTGTAGTACTCCGCACCTGTCGCCCTCAGGACCTGGATGTAGTCCCCGCATGTGACCGCTATGAGGTCCCCGGCAGGGGCGAGCGTGGTGATCATGAACGTGCCCCAGCAGTAGCCGGAGTCATCGTCGTAGATGCGGACGTACATGCCCGTGCTCAGAGCACCTGTGCCCGAGCTCCATCCGTCGAATGAGGACGAGAGCATGTTGTCGCTGGCGGAGCTCACATCGTTGACGATGGTGAAGCTCGCCGTCGCCCCGTAGTTCTCGACCTCGTGGATCCTGCTCCGGACCGCGAGCCTGTCCGAGACGTCCACCGAGGCCCCGTCGAGCGTCCTGTAGATGACGACCCTGTCCACCGTTCCGCTGGATGCCTCGGGCTCGTTGCTCCACACGGCGTACAGCGTGGTGGAGCCCTCCTGGAGCTCGATCCTGCTCCCTGCGAGGTACGTGGGGGATGTGGCCGACGACGACTCCGCCCATCCGAGGAACCTGTACCCGCTCCTGACGGGCTCGGTGTCCGAGAGGACGGTGACGTAGGGGTTGTTGCCCGATTCGACGTCCACGAAGCCCGTGGGCGCTCCGCTCCCGCCGTTGGCGTTGTAGTACAGGGAGTAGGTGTACACCCTGCCGACCCACTGGGCGTAGAGCCTGATGGCCGGATGGGCGATGTACACCGTCACGCTGTCGCCGGGATCGTAGCCGTTCCCCGAGCCGTCCTGCTCGTCGTTCCACTCGATGAACGAGTGGTCCTGCCTCGAGGGAAGGGTCGGGGGCACCGTGAAGGTGTGGCGGTCGCTCTGGTCCGTGCTGATCTCGTAACCGGGACCGCCCCCTCCGCCGTTGGCGTCGTAGACTACGGTGTACCCGGTGGACCATCTTGCGTAGACTATGTCGTTGTCTTGGAAGACCGTGGTCGCGTCCACCTGCGTGCCTCCTGTCAGCTCGGTGAACCATCCGAGGAAGAATCTCGAGTCGCCGTATGTCGCCGACGGGAGCGACTCCAGCTTCCCCTGCGCGTCGGTCTGCATGGAGGGCGTGTCGCATGTCCCCCCGTTGGGGTTGAACGTGACGGTCACCACGCATGCCACCTGCAGGGTGGCCGTGTACATGATGTCCTCGTTGCCGTGCGACTCGGCTATATGCCATTTGATGGTGATGCCTGCGGAGCCCACTGCCAGCGCGGAGATGTCCGCCGCCCTGTAGTTGGTGCCGCTGTCCCCCGGGACCGCGGACACGGTCGCCTTGGACGTGTCGCTCGAGGACCACGCCGCCGTGGTCAGGTCCGCCGAGCTGACGTACCATACCTCGGTAGCCGTGCCCTTGGGGACCTTCAGGGGCTGTGAGATGACAGTCCCGGTCCTGCTCCCTATCCTCCACGCGGTGGCGTCCGCGACCTCGGTCGGGTCGGCCCATCTGGCGTACAGGATGACGTCCGCGTCGACCGCGGTGGTGTAGACGTACCTGCTCCCCCCGGTGGTGGACGTGTACCATCCGACGAAGCTCTGGTTGCTCTTGGTCGGTACCGGGAGGTTCCCGATCTGCGTGCCGAACCTCACGTGCCTCGTGGTCTCCGACACGCTCCCGCCGTTGGCGTTGAACGTGACCGTCGCATCGGGCCCCGTAGCCGGATAGATGGCCTTGTCCGCGGTGATGCCTGAGATCACATCCGACCCTCCGCCCGGGTAGGAGGAGTCGTTCTCCACACCGTTCTCGCAGTACGGGGATGCCCTGCTCCCGGGGTTGGTGGTCTGCCACAGGGGGTCGAAGCTCCCTCCGTGGCTCACGCTGTAGTCCGTGTACGAGGATCCCGAGTGGAGGTTGCCCCCGCTGGCCTCGCTGTACCTCCCGTAGTACGGCCAGTCCTTCCTGTAGAGCCTCACCGTGGGGTCGTTGCTGATCGTGATGCGGTTGATGTACTTCGCATCCGTGGCGGTGACGTTCCACCTGAGGGTTATCTGCGCGTTCCCCAGCTTGAGGAAGTTCAGCGGGATCTTGAGGCGGCCCCCCACCACCGATGTGGTGCCCGTGGTGATGACCGTCGTGTCGCTGGACGTCAGCGCGTAGATGTAGATGTTGGATGCCCCGATGCTCCCGGGCTCGAAGAGGATGTACCCGCTGAAGCTCGTGGCCGAGCCGTAGGCCCTCTCTATGTGGGCCGTGCCCGAGATGAGCTGGCCGTTGGCTCCGTAGAACGCCCCGTCGGCGTAGACCTCGCGGGCCTTGACCGCTGGCCAGATGTGGCAGTCCGCCGTGATGTCCATGGTGTCCAGGCCGCTTCCCGAGTAGGACGACGACGTGGACATCAGCCAGCAGTATTCTCCCGAGGTGCTTCCGCTGGTCTCGTACCAGTCCACGTCCAGCGTAGCGCCGTTGGCCACGCTGATCTCGTCGCCGTCGCTGTACCATCCCGTCTCCCCCGAGGTGCCGTTGGCCCTCACGCGGATCCCTGCCCATCCGCCCGAATGGAGCGTGACCGTCCTGGGCGTGGGCTGGAACACCGCGATTATCTGCTGGTTGGCCTGCACCGTGTTGCTCCATGAGCCCCCGTTCGACCATCCGGAGAACGAGAAGCCCGACGCAGGGGTGGCCTCTATGGACTGCCCCGCGATGATCATGATGCTTCCGTTCCTGAAGATGGTGTCCCCGACCACCGCCCTGATGGACGAGGGGGTGACGGCTCCGCATGTGGTCATCCCGCTTCCGTCGATGACGCTCTATCCCACGGGGATCTCGAACGAGCCGTCGTAGGTGGATGTGGCGGTGACGATGAACACCTTGGTCTCGTCGACGCTGGTGAGGGTGAACTCCGGGTCGTACTTATTGCCCGAGAGCCTTGCGTGTCCGTAGGTCGATGAGACGTAGGTCGTGTTCCAGTCCACGGTGATGGTCTCCAGGGCGCTTCCGGTGTATCCCGACCCCGCGCTGTTCTTCCTGTAGACCTTGACCTTGACATTATCTATCTTGTAGCCCACGGTCGGCTTGACCTTCAGGCGCAGGGTCTCGCTCGAGTTGATGTTGTAGTACCTCGTCAGGACCGTTCCCTGCTCGTCCATGGCCTCTTGGCCTTCCACGCCTCCCTCGAGCTCGTAGCCTGATGCGGAGACCTGGTAGACGATCAGTCCGCACTTCTTGTAATAGGCGCATGCGTTGTGCGTCCCTGTCGAGACGCTGTAGCTGAACGTCTTGCTGGACGTGTCCAGGGCGGAGAGGGATGCGGAAGTGCCCTTGGCCCATCCCCTGAAGTCGTAGCCTCTCAGGTCCCCTCCCACGATCCAGCAGGTCGTCCCGGTGTTCCAGCTGGAGGTGCTCTTGGAATACGCTCCGGACTGGGAGACCCAATTCGCGGTGGACATGTCGATGTCGGTGGTCGGGGTCGAGCGTCCGAACTTCATCTCGACGTTGTTCCTGACGTACTGCGAGGATGCGTCGTCCCCGAGCCTCGTGGACCCGTCGGTGTCGACCACTGCCAGATAATGGTACAGCGTGACCGATGCCATTACTGCTCCACCACCGTCATGCTGAACTGGATGAACAGCCCGCCCTGCGTCTTGGCGGGCGAGAGCGATGTGCAGATGCCGTACCTGTAGGACGAGTCGCCGTCGGCCTTCACGCCTATCCTCGCGCCGTTCTTGAGGCTCTGGAGGATGGCCGCGTTGGCCGACGTGTACCTGCAGTACCCTGTCAATGTGCACGATGCGCTCCTGCGCCCCCTGTAGTACAGGATGTCGCCGTCCGCGCCGTCTATCTCGTGCTGTGTGATCCTGGGCTGTGCATCCCATGGAGAGCACGTCAGGAAGCGGATCTCCGATGAGACCGCCGTTCCGTTCCTGGTCACGCTTATCGTCATAGGACCTTACCTCCGTTGAACGTGGCGCTGATTGCTGTGGCCCCGTTGGCCTGCGGACCGCTCGCGTCGCGGATGTAGATGTTGTTGGTGGTCTGCGAGCCTCCGCCGGACTGCGTGCCGTACGCCATGGCGACCCCCATGGCCGCTCCCGCCCCTGCCGAGACCAGCGCGAGCTTCCACGGGGACTCGAGCACGGATGCGTACGTGTTGATGATTGCTCCCTTGAGGGCCTGCAGGTTCAGGGTCTCCTGGACGAGGGCGAGGGCCTTTAGACCGCTGGCCATGCCTATCATGAGCTGGAATCCTGCGGTGACGTTCTTCAGGATCTCCACGTCCTCCCCCGAGACTATGCCCAGCTGGACCAGCCCGTTGGAGACGTTGTTGACCGTGGCCGACATGGCCCCCAATGCGGCCAGCGTCAGGCTGACCTCCTGCTTCATCTCCTTGAGGTGGGCCTTGGCCTGGTCGGCGGTGCCGTTCAGCTGGTCGATGCCCTGCTGGAGCTCGTCCACGTCCGCCTGCGCCTCCGTCGCCTGCTGTGTGATGTCGGAGCTGACCTGGTCGAAGTTGGTCTGGATGTGGTAGGTGTAGATGACCGACCTGTCGAGGTTGCTCATGCGATCCCCTCCAATGCTCCGAGCATCCCGTCGATGCCGGATGCGGTCGAGAGGTCGAACTCCCCGACCTCTATCTCGTTGACCAGCGCGTACATGGCCGCGCCCGTGGCGACCATCGTCGCGGTGGCGAGTGCGATCTTTCCCCAGCCCGCGGGGTTGGTGAGGTTCAGCGCGGTGAGGGCCTCCGCCTTGGCGGTGAGCATCGCGTTCTTGGCCTCGTACAGCCCTCTGAGGGCCTTGAGCATCGCGGACGTGCCGACTATCGTCTGCAGGGCCGATGAGCCCACAGCGAGCCACTGCGCCGTGTCCTCGTCGATGAGCCCGAACGTCCTCATGGCGTTGGTCACGCTGTCGACCGACTTCTTGCTGTCCCCGGCGATGTCGTGCATGTAGCCGATGTCCACGCCGACGAACCTCTGCATCTCGGTGGCGAGGCTCACAGCTTCACCCCCATCTTGCTGTACATGTCCCTGGTGGCCTCGTGCTCCTGCTCCACCACGCTGTACAATGCGCGGTACTGCTGGTAGGTGGGGTTCTCGACGGCCTCGATGGGTATGATCTGGATGCGGAACCTCTCCGCGATCTCCAGCTGTGAGAAGTCCACCGGACGGCCCCATGCCGTGAGCACGGTGAACATCTGGCGGACCGCCTCCTGTTCCTCCGCGTCCAGCGAGTCCATCAGGTCGTCCACGTCCTCCGGGGTGGTTAGGAATGGGTACTCGATGATGCCCAGGGCGTACAGGTCCATGGTGGGGACGAGCTCCGCGGCGATCTCGTTGGCCCTCTTGGTGGCATCCTCGTCCTCGCTCCCCGCCATGACCACCGGGTACACGATGCGCGCCTCGGCTTCCAGCTCGGGCACCCTCGGGTACCTGATGTAGCGGATGCGGTCGATGGCGAGCTTCATCCTCTTGGTGATGTGCTTCATCACGATGGTCCCGATGGACGTGCGGATGACGTAGCGCTCCCTGTGCTGTTGCAGGATCCTCTCGATGGGGACCCTCGCGACCTGCTCCGGGAGGTCGTCCACGTCGAACCTTCCGCCGTCGAAGCTCACTCCCATCATACCACCGTCATGCTTCCGGCCTTGAACCTCACCGTCTCGTCGTACGAGGACTGCGCCCTGCTGGGGTGGTCGTCCGTGACGATGTAGCAGTTGCTGAACGTGAGGGTGTGCGCTCCGATGGTCTGCACGATGGTGATGCCGTCGGTGCCTGCGAGCTTCAGGTTGTCCCAGTCCGCGTTCTTGCTCAGGAGGGTGTACTCCAGCTCCACGTTGCACAGCCCGGGCAACAGCCCGTTGCCTGCGGCGAGGGCCTTGTTGCTCACGATGCCCTCCTTCTCCTCGAGGCTGTTGCCTATCGAGATGGAGAAGCTCTTGGCCCATATCTGCGCGGTGTTCCCGCCGACGGTCATCTGCGGGTATGCGTCGTATATCACGGGGACCTTGGGCGACGGTCCGGCGTTCTCGTTGCCGAGGGACGGACCGAACCCTGCCTTGCTGGACTGGTGCGTCAGATGCTCCAGCGCCTTGGCGGAGACCTTCGCGAGGACCTTGGAGCCCACGCTCTCCGCCGACAGCACCAGCTTGTCCATCTTGCATCCGGTGAACATGACGTACTCGTTGTAGTCTATCTTCATTAGCGCGGAGAACGAGCGCAGGTCCTGCGTCGGGCTGTATGCGAACGTCAAGATGTCTTTCCATGTCCATGTGCCCTGGTCCCTGAAGAGGCTGACCGTGGCGTCGAATCCCGCGCTCCTCACCCTGTGCAGGACCGAGCCGAAGATCCTGGAGCCGTCGGCGATGAGCTCCTCCTCGCTCCCGTTCCCTGTCTCCTGCATATTATTCATAAATCCGAAGTAGCCGAAGTCCACTCCCGTGGGCGTCGTGCCGTATGCCGATTCCTGGAGGTACTGCAGACCTCCCAGGCTTCCCGGTGTCTTAATTCCCATATCATTCCACCTCTGCGAGTGCTCTGTAGACCTCCAATGTGACGGAGTAAATTGTGCGGCCGTCCGCCAGCCCCTCATGGGACGGCGGATGGGCCGCTTGGATGCACAGGTACTCTGTGCCGTTGATCGTCTCGTGCAGGAGAAGGCGGAAGCGCATGTACGCGCGGTACGCGAGCTCGTACACGGCCTTCTCCCCGACCTGCCCGTATGTGCCCGCGAACGTCAGCGTGACCGTGGCCCTGTCGGCGTCGGCGGTCACGTCGGGCGATGCGGAGGACCTCGACTCCTCCGCCACCATGACGAGGGGCCTGTTGTCGTAGGCTCCCTGGTCGGCGGCGGTGAACAGGGTCTCGTGCCTCCTGCCGAGCCCGACGGACTCCATGTAGGTTATCATGTCCTCCGCGATCATGCGTGGTTCCTCCCCAGCTCCCTGTCCAGGAGCCTGTTCACGGCCTCGGGGATGTAGTCCTGGTTGTCCGTGACCGCCTTCTCCACGAACTTGTTCCCGGTGCCCTGCGTGGTCCATCCCCTTCCGTGGCCGTGCATCCCCTCGCGCCAGTACTGCCCTTCCCTGGGCTTCCTCGCCTCGTGGACGTACCCAGCGTAGCCGAGGGATGCGGGCGCATGGGCTCCGAACGTGACGGCGTTCCTTTCGCTGGTCTCCCTCACGGGGTTGTTCTGGACCGCGTTCCTGAGGGCCTTGACCGTGCCCGGCCTGAAGGATCCGTTGACGGACCTACTGCCGTCCTTGCGGTTGTACCACTTGTAACGGCGGGTGGTGGCCAGGGGCGTGCGCTTGATCATCTGCGTCCTCGGCTTGGTCATCAGGACCTGCTTCAGGCACGTCATGCCTATCCTCTCCGCGTGCCTTCCGACATAGTCCATGGCGACCTTGACCTGGTGCAGGTCGTCCACCTTGACCGTGCGGACTATCACAAGCGCATCCTCCTGTAGGGCTGGCATGCCTTCACGCAGTCGTCCAGGACGGGCTCGAGGGGCACGCGGTCGTATCTCGCCTTGACCAGCTCCGTGATGCACGTGGCCACCGCCTCGGGCACGGGGTCCATACCGCACCTGACGACCAGCCTGACCTTGTCCTTGTGCGAGGAGCACCAGTGGATGACGGGGGCCTGCGGGCTTCCGCTGACCTCGTACTCCACCTCCTCCATGTTCCCGTCGGCATCCTCGGCGGTGAACGAGAGGATCTCCAGCAGGGGCGTGGGCGGGTTGACCACCGCGGGGTCGGGGATTATCTCGAACTCCCTCGGCACGATGATCCTGCCGATGGCCCCTTCCAGCATCTGCCTCATGGCCGTGATGTTCCTCGTGAGGTAGTCGTCGTTCAGCGTGTTCCCTTCGGCGTAGCCTATCTGGTCCTTGACCTCCTTGAGGGTCACGGGCTCTATGGCTCCGGTGGAGATGTCCCTTACAATCATGCGCGATAAATTCGTTCTAAAAAAGGCATATAATCAGAAAAAGAGGGTGCTCCGAGGGGTCTTCGGAGCTGTGAGGTAATGAAAGCTGGCGATGTTAGGAGGGGAGGCCCCCTCCTGTGGTTGTTGGTGCTCACTCGGTCTTGCCTTCGAGCTTGCTTATCTTGGCCTTGTCATGAAAGGCATCGAGGACCTTCCCGATGACGGCCACTCCGCCGTAGGCGACGATCATCGCCACGACGAAGGTCATGATGAGGCATCCTGCGAGCTCGGGGTCCGCGTGGAGGTACTGGTTGTAGATCACTCCGGGCACGACGACTCCCAGCGAGATGGCTCCCACGAATGAGATGACGTCGCTGATGAGGTAGTCCATGCCGTACTTGATCTTCTCGGTGATGGTCCCTGCGCGGAGCTTCTCCTTGTTCATGTCGTTGTATGCGGGGACCGCCCTGATGTATGTGAACACGAGTGCGGTGACCACTCCGACGATGAGGAGTGCCGGAAGGAACTCGGTCGGTGTCATTGCTATGTAGTCTGTCATTATTGTCACGCTCCATATCATGTAGAGGCTGATGCCCGTGGTCGCGATGCGCATTGTCCAGAACCATCTGGACGTCAGCACGTCTCCGACCAGGGCGAGGGGCCGCCTCACTGGTTGTCCTCCTTCTTCGCTCTGCCGATCACCCAGTCTCCCTTCCTGACCTTCATTACCACGACGGCGATGAGGGCCAGTCCGATGAGGGCTCCGATGATGACCGCGGAGAGGATGAGGGGGTCGCTCAGTCCGGTAGGCTTCGCAGGCTCTGCCGGGATCGCCTTGATGGTGATGTCCTCGGTGATGGGCTTGCTGAAGTCGTAATCCCATGCGACGAATCCTGCGGGGAGCTTGGGCTCGACGACCTTCTCTCCGTAGAGCACGGGGACCACTGTCTTGGAGTCCCCTGCCTCGAATGTGACGTAGCAGTTCTTGTTCTGCCACTTGGCGACGAAGGTGGTGTCCTGGGTGTAGACGTAGGTGCAGGGGTCGGCCTTCACGTCGCCGACGAACCAGCCGACGAAGTCGAATCCCTTCCTCTCTCCCACATCGGGGACGGTGAGGTCCGCCACGGACGAGACGTAGGTCTTGTCGCCGTCGATGAAGGTGACCTTGTAGTCCACGACGTACTGGGCGACGTAGACGACGTCCTCGGTCAGGTCTCCCAGGTCCTCGGTCTTCACGGGCTCCTTGGCGCCGAAGGCGAGCCATCCGCTGAAGATGTAGCCGTCGCGGGAGACGTCGACCCCTGCGATCTCAGGGGGGAGGTAGACGGGTATGGCGTCGATGATGGTGACCCCGTCGTCCTCCACGATCTTGGTCACTCCGGTGACCTTCTTCAGGAGCTCCCCGTCGAATGCGAGGAACTCCGCCTCGAATACAGTGGCCTTGAACTGTGCGGTGAGTGTTGCTGTCTTGTCTTCGGCAGTGATGATCAGAGTGCTGCCTGCGCTGTACTTGTTGGTTCCGTCGTACCATGCGGCGAACTCCACTCCCTCGGGGGCTGTCGCTCCGAGGTCCTTGAGTGTGCTGAGGGTGACGGTCGCGCTGTCCGAAGGCACGATGAACGCCTTGTCGCCTACGTTGTAGGTGACGGCGTACTCGGCTCCGTCCGCGTCGGTCTGCTCTGCCAGTCCGACGAACGCTATTCCTGCGATGAGTGCCAATGCGATGAAGGCTCCCATCATTGCCTTTTTGGATGCCATATATGTTTCACCCGCTCGTAGAATACGGGCGCAGAATAGGATATAATCAGAAAAACCCCCGAAGGGGTAATGGGTTTCACTGGGGCTGTGCCGGAAGGTCCGGAACCGCCGTGGAGAAGCCGGAAGCGAGGGCGCTGACCTGCTCGTTCCATGCGTCCAGGGCCGCGATGTACGTCTCCCATGCGGGGTCGGCCTTGGCCTTCCTGCGCGCGAGGTCGTACAGCCCGAGGGTCCTGTCGTGCTGGTGCTGTCTGAACGCCTTGTGGGTCGCCGAGGTCCACGGTCCCTTCCAGGATCCCGCCAGCAGGAGCTGGTAGTCCTGAAGGGACATGCGGGTCTCCTCGCACTGCCACATCGTCTGCGTCTGGCCTTCCTCCTCGAGGGGGACCTGCACCTCTGTGATGCCGTCCCTGAAGATCGCAATGGTCGTTCCGACGGTCAATTCGTCGGGCCTGTCCGAATACTGTGCTGTTGACATATTCTTTTCTCCAACATTTTACCGACGGGTATGACATACCTCCGCGCCAGCCTGTGGGAGTCGCAGTGGTCCAGGATGCCCTTGTAGGCCGCCCATACTCCCCGGTCGCTCGCCGTCGGCACGTGCGCCGGGTCTCTAAGATGTTTCCTCAGCATCGCCATCTTCGCCTTCATGTTCCTCTTGATCCTCTTCCTCAGGAGAGAATAATCGCGAAAGGTGCGGTATCCGGCGAAGTCGACGCCTCTGTCCCCCACAGGGAATATCTGCCAGTTCGGGTTGATCCCGAGACCGAGCTCCCTCAGCATGTCCTCCATCCTGTCGTGCACCCTCCTGAGGAAGGGCTTGGACCATCCGAGGACCACGATGTCGTCCATGTACCTCAGGTAGTACATGCAGTGCATCTGCTCCTTGAAGTAGTGGTCGAAGTCGCTGAGGTAGAGGTTGGCGAGCCATTGGCTCGTGAGGTTCCCGAGGGGCACGCCCTTGGGCTTGGGGTATGAGTAGATGATGTCCTCCCAGAATGCGAGGAGCTCCCTGTCCTTGAAGAGCCCTCTCACCTTCTCCATGAGGATGTCCTTGTCGATGCTCTCGAAATAACGGTGGCAGTCTATCTTGAGGCAGTATCTCGCACGCGGATCCCGGAGGTATTCCCTGAGCTTGTCATGCGCCGCATGATGCCCTCTGCCGGGGATGGCCGCGTAGGTCTGGTCGATGAACGTCCTCATGAAGTACTTCTGCGTCTGGAGCATCACGGCCCACTGGGCGATGCGGTCCGGGTAGAACGGCAGTGCGGCGAGGTGCCTCAGCTTCGGCCCCTCCTGCTTGTCGAAGAACCTGTACTCGGATGTGCGGAAGCTTCCGCTCCTCAGGTCGTCCTGTAGCATCGCCAGGAGCTCCTCCCGGTTCTGCTCGAACCTGATGACCGACTTGATCTTCCTGCGCCTGCGCTCCGCCTCGTTGGTGGCCTCCTGCAGGTTCTTCATCGTTATGACGTCCTTCCAGATGTTGTCTGCTCTTTTCATTGTCATCCGCCTTCGCCTAATCGCCGACTCTTCCCACGCTCCCATCTCTGTTCGGGAGGGTACCAAGCCAGCTTTCGTTTGTTCTGTTTCACCGAGCGGTGGAGGTCACAATGACTGGGAATTCATGTCTTTACGTTGATCGTCATTAGGGAAGTCCAAGCGAGCCCCATAGTTCCAATTCGAATTCGACAGGGCATTATTCAGATTCAGGGCTGAGAGACCGTCATTCAGACCATTATTCGAATTGCCGCCGACGCGAACACAGAAGGATGCAAGC
>Ga0310786_10001351_pt1 | contig 39383 bp, 28 predicted proteins | sample AusTroGonzalo_MG_FD_203881 | JGI IMG/M metagenome (GOLD analysis project Ga0310786, IMG submission 203881) | Bovine rumen microbial communities from tropical cattle in Woodstock, Queensland, Australia - Gonzalo_03 (v2) (version 2) | ecosystem: Host-associated > Mammals > Digestive system >... | reverse complement strand
GTTCAGGTGGAGCGTACTCAGCGCGACCTTCCCATGAAGATTGTCATAATAGGTATCATAGTTGCGCTGGTTGCAGTCTTTGCATTCTTCTACTTTGGCGTGATGGATTTCAATCTGCTGCATGCAGTTGTAGGCATTCTGGTTGTAGGTATCATTGCATTCCTTTTCACAACCGTCGCTGCAAATGCTATAGCTATTGTAGGTACCAACCCCGTATCAGGTATGACTCTGATGACCCTTATCCTGGCATCCGTAATTATGGTTGCCGTAGGCCTTAAGGGCACTGCCGGTATTGTATCGGCCCTGATTATGGGTGGTGTGGTTTGTACCGCTCTTTCAATGGCCGGAGGTTTCATTACCGACCTCAAGATAGGTTATTGGCTGGGTTCAACTCCGGCTGTTCAGCAGGGTTGGAAGTTCCTGGGTACTCTGGTATCGGCCCTTACAGTTGGTGGCGTGCTCATTATCCTTAACAAGACTTACGGGTTTGTAGGTGACAACGCCCTGGTTGCCCCGCAGGCCAACGCAATGGCTGCCGTGATTGACCCGCTCATGTCAGGTACAGGCGCTCCCTGGTGGCTTTATGCCGTAGGTGCTGTAATTGCCCTGATACTGAATTTCTGCAAGATTCCGGCTCTGGCATTTGCCTTGGGTATGTTCATCCCGTTCCAGCTCAATATCCCGCTGGTTGTAGGCGGATTCATCAACTGGTATGTAGGCAGCCGTTCAATTGATCCTGCTGTCAATACAGCACGTGTAGAGCACGGAACACTTCTGGCATCAGGTTTCATTGCCGGCGGTGCGCTCATGGGCGTGGTAAGCGCTGCATTGAGATTTGCCGGACTGGATCTGTTTATGGCCGATTCATGGACCGGTTCACATATGGCCGAGTGGCTGTCGCTGATTATGTACGCAGTACTGATATGGTACTTTGTACGCAGCGTTATGAAGCGTAAGAATTAAAACAGAGACCACGCGTAATAGGCGTAAGCCAATAAGAACAGGATGCCTGCGGTTCGGCCCAGGCGTCCTTTCTTTTTTCTTGCTGTGGTGAAGATGATGATGAACACCGAGAATCCCAGCATCCAGATAAAATCACTCATGTAATCCGGGAACTCCAGTGATATGGGCTTGATGGATGTGGATACGCCCAACACACAAAGTATATTGAAGATGTTGGAGCCGATGATGTTGCCTATGGAGATGTCCATCTGTTTCTTGACGGCTGCTGCTACCGATGCGGCAAGTTCGGGCAGGCTGGTGCCCAGGGCAACGATTGTGAGGCCTATGACCTTGTCGCTTACGCCCATGGCGCTTGCAATTGTAGTGGCGCCGTCTACAAGTATATCGGCTCCGAATGCAAGCATTGAGCAGGAGAGTGCTATAAGTCCTACGGCTGCCAGAACGGTCATTGTCTTACCTTCAGGTTCGTCTGTTTTGGAATCCTCATCCTGCGCACGTCCTTTTCTGATAGATATAGTGGTAAAAAGGATAAGGCAGGCAAAGAGTGTCAGACCTTCTATTCTGGAGATACCGTTTTTGAGAGCGAATACCAACAGGAGCAGTGATGCCGCAATCATAATCGTACCGTGACGTATTACTTTGCGGTTATCGGTTTCAATTGGGCATATCAGAGCGGTCAATCCAAGAATAAGGCCGATGTTGGCGATATTGGACCCCAGCACGTTACCCATTGCAATGCCTGCGCTGCCCTTAATGGCCGATATCATGCTGACAAGTAGCTCCGGGGCTGATGTGCCGAAAGCAACTATGGTCATGCCTATTACCAGTGATGATATGCGGTATCTGCGTGCCAGAGCCACGCCGCCGTCCACAAGCCAGTCGCCGCCAAAGAATAGCAGGACGAATCCTGCAAGCAATTTGATAACTGCCCAAATAGTATCTGTCAAAATCATGCCGCAAAATTAGTATAAATAAGTGTGAAATTTAATCCGTTTGGATACAAAAGGTCACTTTTAAGGATAAGATAGTATGCCGAAAAATATTAACTTTGCACTCCGTAAAATTGATGATATGAAAGCAGTTTCAGGGCGTGTCGCCCAAATAATCGGACCGGTAGTTGACGTGGCTTTTGAGAGCGGTGATGACCTGCCTTCAATCCACGAGGCTCTGGAGATTACCCGTGAAGACGGTCGTAAGCTGATAATAGAGGTTCAGCAGCATATAGGCGAGAACATGGTCCGTTGCGTGGCTATGGACCTGACCACAGGCCTGCGCCGCGGCATGGAGGTCCGCGTAACAGGCAGTCCTATCACCATGCCTGTTGGCAAGCAGATCAAGGGACGTATGATGAACGTTACCGGTGAGCCTATAGATGACCTCAAGCCGCTTGACAAGGAGGGTGCATTCCCGATTCACCGTGAGCCGCCTAAGTTTGAGGAGCTCTCAACGGTCGAGGAGGTGCTGTTTACCGGTATCAAGGTCATTGACCTGCTGGAGCCTTACTGCAAGGGTGGTAAGATCGGTCTGTTCGGCGGTGCCGGCGTAGGCAAGACCGTGCTTATCATGGAGCTCATCAACAATATCGCAAAGAAGAACAACGGTTTCTCGGTATTTGCCGGAGTGGGAGAGCGTACCCGTGAGGGTAATGACCTGCTGCGTGAGATGATCGAGTCCGGTGTCATCAAATACGGCGATGCTTTCAAGGAGAGCATGGCCAACGGAGAGTGGGACCTGAGCAAGGTTGACTACGATGAGGTTGCCAAGTCACAGGCCACGCTTGTGTACGGTCAGATGAATGAGCCTCCAGGGGCACGTTCATCGGTCGCATTGTCAGGTCTTACAGTTGCAGAGTCATTCCGTGACGGTGCAGGCAGCGACGGTGCATACAGCGATATCCTGTTCTTTATCGATAATATCTTCCGTTTCACACAGGCAGGTTCGGAGGTATCGGCCCTTCTGGGACGTATGCCGAGTGCCGTAGGTTATCAGCCTACGCTGGCCAGTGAGATGGGTAAGATGCAGGAGCGCATCACATCGACCATACACGGATCAATCACATCGGTACAGGCTGTTTATGTTCCGGCCGATGACCTTACCGACCCGGCACCTGCAACCACATTCTCACACCTGGATGCAACCACCGTGTTGAGCCGTAAGATTGCCGAGTTGGGTATCTATCCGGCCGTTGACCCGCTGGATTCGACTTCACGTATCCTTGATCCCAATATCGTGGGCAAGGCACATTACGATACCGCTCAGCGCGTTAAGCAGATTCTGCAGCGCTACAACGAGCTTCAGGATATCATATCTATCCTTGGTATGGATGAACTGTCCGATGAGGACAAGCTGACCGTAGCACGTGCCCGCCGTGTACAGCGTTTCCTGTCACAGCCGTTCACCGTTGCCGAGCAGTTTACCGGCGTAAAGGGTACCATGGTAAGCATTGAGGATACCATCAAGGGATTCAACATGATTCTGGACGGTGAGGTCGATGACCTTCCCGAGCAGGTGTTCCTGAATGTGGGTACCATTGAGGAGGCTATTGAGAAGGCCAAGAAACTCCAGGAGGAAATGAAGGGTTGATTATGCTTAAGCTTAGGATTATAGCTCCGGACAGGTTGGTATTTGAGGGTGAGGTTGAAAGCGTCACGCTTCCTGGTACCGTTGGCAGTTTCACTGTCCTGAACCGTCACGCTCCTATAATCTCGTCACTTGAGAAGGGTAAAATAGTGTATAAGGAAGCGAACGGGCAGACCGAGGTGACCGTAAGGTCCGGATTCGCCGAGGTTAGGGACAATGTCCTCTCAATCTGTGTAGAGTTATGAGAAAACTGGTAAGAACATATATCATAGTGCTTTCGGTCCTGACCATCTTATCGGCCAAGATTGTGAGTGTAATAACTCCTGAGCACTATCCGTCACTGCTTTTCACCATTCCCGTATTCTATGCGGCGATGCTTGGAGTGATGGCCCTGATAAAACGTTCCGTCGAGAAAAAGGGTAAGGACCGCAGCATTTTCTTCCTGGCTTACAGAGTCGTAAAGATCCTGCTTGCACTGGTATACCTTCTTATATATTTTGTGACCGTAGGGACCGACACTCTGGTGTTCGCTGTCGTATTCATGTCGTTCTATGTGTGCCTCTCTGTTGTTGAGACGGTGCTGTTTATGAAAGGAGAAAAGAAGAGTTGAAGAGACTGGCTTACATATTGATGGCATTGATGCTTGTGGTATCCGTTCCCGCTGCGGCATCGGATACGGAGGCTGCCCAGGATGAGACTGTCGATGTAAAAGGCATCATATTCGGCCATCTTAAGGACTCCTACCATTGGCATATCATTACGATAGGTGAGAAGGAGATATCACTGCACCTTCCGGTAATGCTCTACAGTAAGGTGTCGGGCTGGCATTTCTTCTCGTCACGTGAACTTGAGGAGACCGGCAGTTATGAAGGATTCCACATCACTGATAACGGAGCATATGCCGGTAAACTTGTTGAGACATTGCATGACGGTACCGAGCTCAAGCCTCTTGACCTCTCGCTTACCAAAGTGGCTCTTGGGGTCATCATAAACAGCATTCTGCTTTGTGTGATTGTAATGTGCACCACCCGTTGGTACAGACGTCACAAATCGACCGATCCTGCTCCCGGCGGTTTTGTAGGCCTTATGGAGTATGTAGTGGCTATGATTGTGGATGATGTCATCAAGCCTTCGGTAGGTAAGGATTACAAACGTTATACACCGTTGCTGCTTACCATATTCTTCTTTATCCTGCTGAGCAATATAATGGGACTTATCCCCATATTCCCTGCAGGAGCCAATGTAACCGGAAATATCGCTGTAACGTTGTTCCTGGCATTGATCACCTTCTTTACCGTAAACGTGTTGGGAAACCGAGAATACTGGAAGGAGATACTCTGGCCCGATGTTCCCGTATTCCTTAAGGCTCCCATACCTCTGCTTCCTTTCATAGAGATAATAGGAATATTCACCAAGCCGTTTGCACTGACTGTACGTCTGTTTGCAAATATAACGGCCGGTCATGCCATCATACTTTCACTTACGTGCGTCATATTCATAACAGCCAAGATGGGTCCTCTGATTGGAGCTCCCATGACTGTGCTGTCGGTGTTCTTTATGATATTCATGAATATGTTGGAGTTGCTGGTGGCGTACATCCAGGCATACGTATTTACTATGCTTAGCGCAGTGTTCATCGGTCTTAGCCGTCCGGAGGAACATCACGAGAAAATTGAAAATTAGTAATTAACAACCTAAATAAAAGTATTATGATTTTAGCAACATTTTTACAGGCTGCCGCCGGATTAGGTGCAGGTTTCGGTAATGCAGGTATAGCACTTGGTGCCGCTATCGCAGTTGTAGGTGCAGCTATGGGTCTGGGCCGCATCGGCCAGTCCGCAATGGAGTCTATCGCCCGTCAGCCCGAGGCTGCAAGTGACATCCGCAGTTCAATGATTCTTATCGGCGCATTCATGGAGGGTGTATCCCTTCTGGCCGTAATTGTTTGTTTGTTGGCTCTTTATCCTCCTAAATAATGGATCTGCTCATTCCCGAGGTCGGTACACTGATCTGGATGCTCATTGCGGCCGGAATAGTGTTCTTCATATTGGTAAAGTGGGGATTCCCCATGATAACCGATATGGTGGACAAGCGTAATGAGTATATTGACAAGTCGCTTTTGGCAGCAAAAGAGGCCAACGAGCGTCTTGCCGGAATCCAGAATGAGTGTGATGAACTGCTTAAGGAGACACGTGCCGAGAAGGCGCGTATCCTCAAGGAGGCGGCTGACCGGCGTGATGAGATCATTGCAGAGGCCGAAAACCGTGCAAAGGAGAGCGGTGAGAAGATGATCTCCGATGCACGCGAACAGATCCGCCAGGAGAAGGAGGAGGCTTTGCGCAGCCTCCGTCGCCAGGTTGCGGAACTGTCGGTAGAGGTAGCAGAAAGGGTCGTTCTGAAAGAGCTGGCAACAGATGATGACCAGCTCCTTCTGATAGACCGTATGATAGACGACGTTAAGACCGGTAAGTAAGGTATGAATACAGGAACCGTTTCCGTAAGATATGCCAAGGCTCTGCTGCAGTATGCGGTGGAGCAGGGTGATGACCGCCAGGTGTATCAGGAGATGCAGACGCTTGCGGAGCGGATGCGTGCTGTACGTGCCATACATGACCGGATAACAGATCCCACGGTAAGCATAAATGACAAATGCAGTCTGCTTGAGACCGCCGTCACTGACGGAAAGAAGGCTTTGAGCGGATCGGCCAAGTCATTCTTCAAGCTTGCTGTTGGTGCAGGCCGCGGTGACTGCCTGCTGTTTATGGCCGTAAGCTATCAGGACCTGTATCGCCTCAAGAATGGTATAGTGCCGGTTCAGCTCATTACAGCCACCCCTGTGGGCGATGAACGCAGGGCAAGGCTGAAAAAGCTGGTAGAGAACGTTGAGCACGGAAATGTGGAGTGGACACATACTGTCGATCCCTCGATTGACGGAGGATTCGTGCTCCTGGTTGACGGATTCCGCCTTGATGCCAGCGTGGCAGGCAAGTTGCAGAGAATCCGTAAGGAACTTATTGAAAAGAATAACCGTATCATATAATGGCAAACGGAATAAAGGCAAGTGAGGTATCGGAGGTACTTCTGGAACAACTCAAAGGCATTGACACATCTGCCAAGTTTCAGGAGGTTGGAACCGTGCTCCAGGTGAGTGACGGTGTAGTCCGCATTTACGGACTAAAGAACGCCGAGGCCGATGAGCTGATAGAGTTTGACAATGGCATCCAGGCCATAGTGATGAATCTGGAGGAGGATAACGTAGGTGCCATCCTTCTGGGTCCTACCGACCAGATCAAGGAGGATATGATTGTGCACCGCACAGGACGTATTGCCTCCATTAACGTGAGCGAGAATATGGTGGGCCGCGTGGTTAACCCGCTGGGTAAGCCGCTTGACGGTCTTAAGGATATAGAAGGCCCCTTCTTTGAGATGCCTCTGGAGCGCAAGGCTCCGGGCGTGGTGTTCCGTGAGCCGGTTCATCAGCCTCTGCAGACAGGTCTGAGGGCTATCGACGCCATGATTCCTATAGGCCGCGGACAGCGTGAGCTTATTATCGGCGACCGTCAGACCGGTAAGACCGCCATAGCCATTGATACCATTATCAATCAGCGTGCCAACTATGAGGCAGGTGATCCTGTCTACTGCATATATGTAGCTGTGGGCCAGAAGGGCTCAACTGTGGCTACCATTGTGAACACCCTGCGCCAGCACGGTGCACTGGATTACACCATCGTGGTTGCCGCAACTGCCGCTGATCCTGCTGCTTTGCAGTACTACGCTCCTCTGGCAGGTGCTGCCATAGGTGAGTATTTCCGCGATACCGGCCGTCATGCTCTGGTTGTTTATGATGACCTCTCCAAGCAGGCTGTTGCCTATCGTGAGGTATCACTGATCCTTAAGCGTCCGTCAGGCCGTGAGGCATACCCGGGTGATATTTTCTATCTGCATTCACGTCTGCTAGAGCGTGCAGCCAAGATTATTACCCAGCAGGAAGTTGCTGAGAAGATGAATGACCTGCCGGCTTCTTTGAAGGGTCACGTAAAGGGTGGTGGTTCACTCACCGCTCTGCCTATCATCGAGACACAGGCCGGTGACGTATCGGCTTATATTCCTACCAACGTGATCTCTATCACCGATGGTCAGATATATCTGGAGTCAAGCCTGTTCAACCAGGGATTCCGTCCTGCCATCAACGTAGGTATATCGGTATCACGTGTGGGTGGTAACGCACAGATCAAGTCCATGAAGAAGGTGGCCGGTACACTTAAGATAGCACAGGCCCAGTACCGCGAACTGGAGGCGTTCAGCAAGTTCAGCAGCGATATGGATCCCGTAACCGCAATGGTGCTTGACAAGGGACGTAAGAACAACCGTCTGCTCATTCAGCCGCAGTATTCTCCTATGCCGGTAGGCGAGCAGATTGCCGTACTTTACTGCGGTATCCAGGGACTGCTCAAGAATGTTCCTCTGGATCGCGTCAGTGAGTTCCAGGACCGTTTTGTCGAGATTGTCAAGGCCAAATATCAGGAAAGTATCCTTGACAAGCTTACTGCCGGTCAGATGAATGACGAGATTGGCGCCACTATCCGTGAGGCTGCCGAAAAGACAATCTCTGAACTGGGAATCTGATAACGTATGTCACTCAAGGAGATAAAGATCCGTATCCAGTCGGTCAGCAATACACGCAAGACCACATCGGCCATGAAGATGGTGTCGAGCGTGAAACTGCGTAAGGCACAGCAGAGCATCCAGTATGCGCTGCCTTACGTGGACCAGCTGAACCATATACTCTCCAGTCTTTCATCCATGCCTCAGGCCCAGAGCGTATCGCCGCTGGTTGTGGAGCGTGAGGTTAAGAACGTGGCTATAGTATGCCTGTCATCGGACTCCAGCCTTTGCGGCGGATTCAACGCAAACATGATACGTCACGCTAAGGCTCTTATCGAGGAGTGGCGCAAGGTTGATGACGAACCGCATATCTATCCCATAGGCGCCAAGATTACCGAGGCGCTTGCCAAGGAGGGCTACAAGATAAACCGCGCGTTCTCCGGTCTGATGGCTACCCGTGACTACAACCAGGCTGCCGAGCTGGCCGATGACCTTATGGACCTGTTCCGTAACGGACATCTGGACAAGGTGGTTATCACATACACACATTTCCGCAGTGCCGGATCGCAGAAGATTGTCGATGAGGTGCTGCTTCCTGTAAGCGTTCCCCAGGCAGGGGCCGATGCATCCGCTGCCGATTATATCATGGAGCCGTCGGCTACCGAACTTATCACGGAGCTGCTGCCTAAGGTTATCAAGACCAGGCTGTACAGCGCCGTTCTGGATTCTTTTGCCAGCGAGCAGGCCGCACGTGTGATTGCCATGCAGGCCGCTACCGAGAATGCCGACAATCTGATAGGTGAACTGACACTCCAATACAACAAACTGCGCCAGCAGGCCATCACCAACGAGATCCTTGACCTGGCAGGCGGCAGTCAAAACCAGTAACAGCAAATGTCTGAAATGAAGATACAGAGCCTGGCGCTGCACTACGTGGGCAACCAGGCCAATGAGGAGCCGTTTGTCTGCTCCAAGAAACTGTTCTCACTGTCTGAGGATATGAATACCTTGCTCACGGAGTACTTTGTGGGGGCATTCAAGAGTGAGGAGCGTTTTGTGTTCCATGATGACATGGGTCTTGAGAATAACCGCGTATACCGTCTTGTAAGCGACATATTCGACAATCCGGGCATGCTCTATGACTTCTCGGTCGATCTGGCTACACATCTTTATGAGAACTGTCAGCATCCCAAGATCAAGGGTGGTGACTTTATCGTGGCTCACATCACCGGACTTGGCATGGGACGTGACATTGACGAGGCCATCGGCCTTTTCAAGATTGAGAACAAGGAGACTTTCCTTACCGTTGAGCATGATGAGGAGGGGTTTGACATATCACCCGTGGATGGAGTTAACCTGCGCCGTCTGGACAAGGGTGCGCTCATAATGAACTACGAGCGCGAGAAAGGCTACATGGTGGCTGTTGTCGATAAGACCAACACTCAGGGTGCCAGTTACTGGATTGATGACTATCTGCACCTTATGCGCCGCCAGGACTCATACTTCCAGACTCAGAACGTTATGGACCTGACCCGCAACTTCGTGGCACAGGAACTGCCCAAGCAATTTAATGTGAACCGTGCCGACCAGGCTGACCTGCTTAGCCGCACCATGGGCTTTTTCAAGAGCAATCCCAAGTTTGACATGCCGGCGTTTGAGCAGCAGGTTATGGCTCAGCCCGAGGTGGTTGGTATGTTCGATGATTATCGCCAGCGTTACGAGCAGGAGCGTCAGATACAACTTCAGGACCAGTTTGACGTTAGCGAGGGCGCTGTCAAGAAACAGAACCGCCTGTACAAAAGTGTAATCAAACTGGACAAGAACTTCCACATCTACGTTCACGGCAGCCGCTCACTCATAGAACAGGGAGAAGACGAACACGGAAAGTTCTACAAGTTGTACTTTAATGAGGAGTCTTAGTTTCTGCGGACAGTAATCAGAAACTGAAAAAGGGGCTTAAGGGTCCCAGGGAGAATGCCCTCCCACAACAAAACATATCTATTCCGAAACTACTGAACAAGTTCAGCGTTCCAGAATAGATATTTTTTGTCGCGGGCCCCTCCCACTGGTCACGCGTGGGTGCGAGACTCCCTGGGACCCTTAAGCCCCTTTTTCAGTGTTCTGATTACTTGAGGAACCTTACATCGAATATCCGGGGAGCTTGCGCGCCGTCCACGGCGCGGAAGGTGATGCGGATCTTTTCTTTACCTTGGTAGAATCCTACAGGGATTTGATATTCCTTACGTACTATTTCAGCCTGACCATTGGCGAGGAACTCCCTTTCGGTGATGAAAGGCATATCCTCAATCAGGAGCTCTATGGCACGGTTGGGGTTGTTCTCAGCACCCCAGTAGCCGATGCTGAGGGTCAGGTTGGTGTTTCCGTCGGGGTAGAGGTCGTAGCTGAATGAGCCTCCGCGGCGGACGGTGCGGTAGGGCTTGTTGTCCTGATTGCCGGTTGTGGAGTTCTGGCTCTGTATCTTGTGGTCTGCCTCGGGCTGCTGCTCGCCGGGAACGATGGCATCGACTGTGCGGCGGTCCAGTTCAAGGGCTGCGGCTTCATCGGCCTTGATCTTATCGAGCATCTTGGCATAGTCGTTACTGTTCAATGAGAGGAAGTAGACGGCGTAGCGGCTGTCGTGCAGGCTGAAGAAGGGCTCAAGTTCTACGCTGCTGAAGCGGCTGTTGTCAAACAGGGCGGTGGCATCGTAATGGAGCGGCTTGCCCTGGATTGGCTTGAGTGCGCTTACCTTATCTTCTATCTGTGACTCGGTTCCAATCATAATGGGTGTTTCGGCTACGGGTACCAGTGAGCCGTGAGCGATGTGGCTCCAACGGCCGTCATCGGCTACAAGACCGGCCAGATCCTGATTGCCTGTACGGGCTGCCAGTACAATGGGACCATGCTTAACGGCCAGATACTCGGTTTCGTGGTCAAGTGCCTCGATAGTGGTTTCCATAGGCAGGCTTATCTCAACTACATCACCTTTCTTCCATTTGCGGTTTATGATAACGTACGATGAACGCTTTACGCCTTTGGAACATTCCTTGCCGTTGATTTTGATGCAGAATTCATCGGTTGTCCACTCGGGGCAGCGGATGGCCAGACTGAATTTGCGCTTTCGCTTAAGGTCGATGGTCAGCTTGGATGACTCGGAGTAGGGGAACTGGGTCTCCTGAGTGATGATGGCCTTGTTCTCGGGCCAGGTGAGTCGTGATGCCACAAACAGGTTCACGCGCAGTTCATCGGCCCCGTTATGGGTGTATATGAATTCGCCGTACTTGCCGTGGTTCTCCATTCCGGTTCCTACGCAGCACCACATTCCCTCGTTTACTGCTGAGTAGACGCGGTAGTGGGCGGGACGCAGCGGGGTGAAGTAGACATAACCTCCGTGCTCGGGATGCTGTGTTGAGAGGATATGGTTGAACATGGCTTTCTCATAGAAGTCGGCATACTCGGCCTTGGGATCCATGGCAAAGAGGAACTCGGTGAGTTTGAGCATATTGTTGGTGTTGCATGACTCAGGGCCCTCACGGTGCTCCACATAGCTCTTGTAGTCCGATGCTGCCGGGAAGTGCTCGCTGCGGCTGTTTCCGCCTATTACAACCGAACGATGGTTGGCGACGCGGTCCCAGAAGAACTCTGCGGCCTTGCGTGCGCGTTCATCATTATCAAGTGCGGCCACGCGCGCGTAACCTACGGCTTTGGGCACCTGTGTGTTGGCGTGCTTGTTGTCCAGGTTGTCGTTGCCATCGGCCATATTCTCGAATATCTCCTTGTGGCGGAAACGCTTGGCTGCCTCGATGTACTTGCGGTCTCCGGTTATCTGAAATGCATCGGCAAATACCTCGTTCATGCCTCCGAACTCGGTTCCGGTCATCTGCTCCATCTGGTTGTCATCCAGTCCTGAGATGATGTCCAGACCCCAGTCGCAGAACTTGATGAACATGTCCTTGGCTTTCTCAATGCCGGCATACTGCCATGCGTCGCGCAGGCCTGCGTACGTCTTATGTACATTGTACCATGGCACCCATGCACGGCGGAACAGTCCGAAATCACCTTTCTTGAGATTACCCCAGAGTTCTTTGCTGTTGGGCACACCGCCTACGTAACCGTTTCCGTTGGCTTCCTGGCAGCGTTCCAGTTCATCTATCATATAAACCAGGCGGTCATAGCACTCCTGGTTGCCTGTAGCGGCATAGTGTATTGCCAGGGCCGATACGTAATGCCCTCCCACATGGCCGTCCAGTCCTTCCCAGTTGGGGAACAACTCGGCTTTCTTGGGCAGTCCTGCCTCCTTGAGGTAGGGGGCCAACAGACGGTCGGTATCATACTCCAGCAGGACCTTTACGTTAAGGTCCATGGCATGTTTGAACGGTCCGTCCAGAAGTTCTACCTGGTTAAGGTTGAATGTGTTGTGATAAAGTTTGTCCTGTGCCGATGCAAATGCGACAGTCAGGGTCAGGGCAAGTAATAGGGTTGTACGTTTCATGTTTGGTTAGTGTTTGTTCCTTTATTTGACTTGATATGGGAATTTTCGTTTAAGTTCCTCGCTGAACCAGTATTTCCACCACTCGCGGTCATGTCCTCCGTTAAAAGTCCATGAGTGAATGGTTCCGCCGCGTTTGCGGATATCCTTGAGCAGGTTGGGGAAGTAGTCATCCATTCCTACCTCCTCCTTGATACCCCAGCAGATGCGGTAAGTCGTACCGTCTTGCACCAATCCGTAATCCCTGATATCCGAAAATACGGGTGAATAGCACCAGTACTCATTCATGAGTCCCTGTTTGCGCATGCTCAGGGTGATGCCGAAATCGGCACTGTTTGATGTACCGAAGAATATGCGGTCATCGGCAGATTTAGATACAGGAGCCTTCTTTTCTATATAAGGTATAAATTCCTCTGTAAAGTATTTGTAATGGTTCTCAAAGAGCTGGGCCAGTTTATTGTCATTCTTGGCCAGCGCTTCCACGTACTCGGCGTTACGGTAGGCAATATTGTAGCCGGGAACGGACATTTTGTTCTCAAATGAGCAGGCCACGATTACGGGACTTATGGCACGGATTTCAATCAGTGAGTCAAGCATGCTCTGGAACCGGCAATCCTTGAATACCAGTCCGTCGGCCATGTATACAACGGGCAGGGCGTCCTTTGACTTTGTTCCCCCGGGTACATAATAGCCGCCTTTACGGACCGTACCGTCCTGGCAACTTATCTCAAATTCATTGAAAACTGATGTCTTGGAGCTTTTCCTGCCACATGATACAATGAGCAAAAGCACAAAAAAAGCGGCAGAAAGTATGAATATCTTTTTCATAATCAAAAACAGTGTTAATGTTATCTGCAAAGTTATGAAAATTAAGTTGAGATTAAACCATAGGGCACTTTTTAAGTCTAAAAGTAAATAAAATGTTAATTTGTCAATTTCACATTTAACCAACAGCCGGTTGCTTTATAGTAAAGGTGTATTTTCATTAATGTGCATACAATCAAAACAAAAAATAACTACAATCAAATGAAAAGAATTGCCATTCTGCTCGTGTTTCTTGCCACATCAGCCACAGCGCTTCTGGCACAGAATCTATCAGTTAAAGGTACTGTGTACGATTATGATTCAGGTGATGTGCTTTCACCTGCCGCAGTACAGATCTATCAGATTGCAGGTACCGATTCTACCTATATCGGTGGTACCTCTACTGATGACGACGGTGTATTCGTCGTAAATAACCTCAGTGCCGGTAACTATCGCGCAAAGGTTACATTCCTTGGCTATGATGATGTGTACAAGAACTTTACAATCAGATCAGGCAGTGCCACAACGGATCTTGGTAAGATTACCATGAGAGGTGGTCAGATGCTGGAAGAGGTTGCCATCAACGCAGTTGTAGCAAAGGTCCAGATGATCAACGATACCGTAATGTTCAACAGCGCAGCCTACAAGCTTCCTGAAGGTTCTTCAGTTGAGGACCTTATCCGTAAGCTCCCCGGCGTACAGATTGGCAGTGACGGTAACATCACCGTTAACGGTAAGTCAGTATCAAAAATCCTTGTAAACGGTAAGGAGTTCTTCAATGACGATAAGACAGTTGCTCTGACACAGCTCACAGCCGATATGATCGAGAAGGTCAAGGCTTACGAGAAGCAGAGTGACCTGGCTCGTCAGACCGGTATCGATGACGGTGATGAAGAGACAGTGCTTGACCTCCAGGTTAAGAAGGGTATGGCCAAGGGTTGGTTCGGTAACCTCTCAGTCGGCGGTGGTGCTCCTCTTGAGAAGGAGGGCTTTGACGTAGCTGCTCTCTATCAGGTTAACGCATCTCTGAACCGTTTTGATGAGGATAAGCAGTTCACTATCATGGGTTCAGCCAGCCAGTCATCTGGCGGCATGAGCGGCATGGGCGGCGGCATGGGCATGATGCGCATGGGCGGCGGTATTGGTGGCGGCTTTGGCGGCGGCATGGGCGGCTTTGGCGGCGGCATGGGCGGCGGCGGTGGCGTCAACAAGAGCTTCTCCGGCGGTGCCAACTTCGCTATGAACCTTGGTGAGGAGGTTACATCGGACAACTATCAGTATGAGGTAGGCGGTAGCGTAAACTGGAGCCACAGCGATAATACCGGTTCTTCAAACAGCTTCCAGCAGAACTATGTATTCAATCAGTATACAAGCCGTGCCGGAACCAACGGTAGCGGAAGCAACAGCTTGAGCGCTAATATGCGTATTGAGTGGAATAAGGATAACTATACAAGCCTTCTGTTCCAGCCCAGATTCTCATACAGCAAGTCTGACAACTGGAGCATGAACCAGAACATCCAGTTCAACCAGAATCCTTATATGTTCACCGCTGATCCTCAGGATACATCAAAAGTGACATCTCCTTTCTATACCAGAGCTGATTTCCCGTATGATGAATTCCCCGATATCGATCCTGAGGCAACAATGCTGGATTCTCTGTATGACTACTATCACAAGTCAATGCAGAACATGATTACTTCAAGTTCAAACAACAATTCAACGAGCATACAAAACAGCGGTAACCTTCAGTTCGTTCGCCGTTTCGGTAACCGTGGTCGTAACGTATCTATAAGTGGTGACTACACCATCTCCAGAAGCCAGGGTGATAACCTCTCACACGAGGGTAGCTACTATCCGCAGCTTCCTGCCGCAATGCAGAACAAGATCAAGAACCAGTATACTGATTCTCCTAACGATCAGAACTCAGTTAACGCACAGGTTACATATTCGGAGCCTATCGCAACCGGTACCTATCTGCAGGTTAGCTATCGTTTCAGCTATAGCGAGCGTATTCAGGACCGTTCAACCTATAATCTGGCAACTCTTTACAATTCATATTGGGGCATAGCTCCTGCTGACGGCGACGGTTCATTCAGCAGCATTCCTTGGGACTTTGAGAAAGATGATGCTCATATGACTAAGGATGAGAACCAGAGTACAAAGCAGTTCAACTACAACTATGACCAGAACATCCAGTTGCAGTTCCGTAAGAATGCCACTGACCAGACTTACAACTTTACCGCAGGTCTCACATTGATGCCTCAGTATGTAAGACAGAACTATTCAGGTCATGGACTTAAGGATACCGTTCTTACACGTAACGTGACCAACTTCAATCCTACACTTCAGTTCCGTTACAGAGTAACACGTCAGGAGCAGATCAACATCCGTTTGAGCAGCCGTTCAAGTCAGCCTCAGATGTCAGACCTTTTGCCGATACTTGATACCCTTAGAATTACCAACGCATCTAACGGTAACCCGACTCTGGTTCCTTACTACACCAACCAGTTCAGCATCGGTTATCAGAAGTATAATCCGGTTTCAATGAGCAGTATCAATGTTAACGCATCTGTAAACAACACTCTGCGTAACATTACAACCAAGCAGTGGAAGATTGAGGACGGTAAGGGTTCTCAGTTGTCACAGCCGATGAATATGGAAGGCTTCTGGGCAAACTGGAGCGGTAATTTGAGCTTGAATGCCAATATCACTTTCCCGGATGACAGATTCAGCCTCTCATCATCAACTTCAGGTTCATTCAACCATCAGGAGGGATTGACATCAACCGCAACAGATCTTGATGCTGCTGTATCAGCTGCTAACAATCAGCTCTTTACAGAAGGTTACGTTGATGCAAACGAACGCAGAAGTATCACCAACTCAATCAACGGAAGCGAGAGCTTGCAGTTTGAGTACCGTGATGATTATCTGACAGCTTCACTGAACGGTCAGTTATCATACAGACATTCAGAGAACAATCAGGCAACCCAGACTACTACTACCGCTATGGGTGGTTCACAGAGCAACTCTGGCGTAAGAGATACATATGATTTCTCATACGGTACCAACATTATCGCATTCATTCCTTGGCGTAACATGAGATTGGGTACTGATCTCAATATGAACAGTCGTCGTGGATATGCTGGTAAGGAGGCTAACACCGATGAGCTTATCTGGAACGTATCAGCTTCATTCTCATTCCTTAAGGGAAACAAGGCTTCATTGCAGATCTCTCTGTACGATATCCTTCACCAGCGTAGTAACATGTCTTACAGCATCAGCGCTACACAGACTACCCAGTCACAGAATACAAACATCACCAGCTACTTCATGGCTACTCTGACTTACCGTCTGTCACTCATGGGTGACCGCAACTCACGTCAGCAGCTTCGTGGCCGTGGCGGCATGGGCGGCTTTGGCGGCGGCTTCGGCGGCGGCATGGGCGGCTTTGGTGGCGGCATGGGCGGTGGCATGCCTATGGGCGGCGGCTTCGGCGGTGGCATGTTCTAATGCTCTACAAACCAACATATTGATCAGGGAATCCTTTGGGGTTCCCTGATTCTTTTTTTGGAATCCTCTGGATTCCTTTTTGATATCAGAAAAGTCTATAGGGGGCTCCAGGACAATGCCCTCCCAAACCAAGGGCTTGGGCCCCTCCCACTGGTCTCGCGTGGGTGCGAGAGTCCTAGAGCCCCCTATAGACTTTTGGAAAGAAAAAGGTTGCCCAAAATGGACAACCTTTTTTGTGGGTTTAGAACTGCGTTTTATTTGGCAGGGGTTAGTTTGATGATACCGATTGAGTTTTCTGGGAGAGTTAGAGTGAACTGCTTCTTGATGGTGCCTAAGTTCTTGGTGTGGGGCACTACGGCTTCGGTGTAGGATACTCGGTTGCGGTTGCCTCCGAATCCTCCGAACTGGCCGGGACGGCCGCCGGGGCCGAGAGCCTGGGCCTGGGGCTGTGCTCCGGCGTAGGTGTTTTGGTCGCCCTGGTTCTTGATGGCGGTGTTGTGTGATGAGATGAACTCAACGGTGGCGGTGTACTTTTTGCGCTTCTGGCCTTTACCCATGTTGATGGTGAGTTCCTTGTCAACGGCCTCGGAGTTTACGAACTTGATGTAAACCTCGCCGGTGTTGGTGTCAACTGTAGGTGAGGTGTAGATGCTCTTATCGGCCTCGGTTCCGTTCATTACATCGGTCATCTGGAAGGCACGGTTTCCGGCCTCTGAGAACAACTTCTGATAGTAGTAGTTGGTGGTGCGCCACAGACCGCGGTTATCGAACCAGATCAGGTTGGAGTTCCACTTGTTGAAACCTTTCTTGCAGAACAGCGGTGCGTAGGCTGCCATTACTACCATATCACTGTTGCGCTCCAGGCTGGTCCAGTATGCGGCCTCGGCCATGGCCGATGCGTAATCGTTGTTGCTGTTGTTATTTGCAAACTCACCTACGAATACGCGGGTGGGGCGGTTGCGGTCATATGTGATGCCGTCGGCTCCGCGAACTTTATCGGCATTGTAGCGGTCACCGTTTGAATAGAACCACTGGTTGTTACGGTAGTAGTGCTCATCGACTACGGTGTTCTGATACTTCTCATCGATCTCATGCATGTTGGCGTTGAACTCGCGGCCATCGGCTGCAGAACCGGCTGTGGATACGATGATGATGTCAGGATACTTGGCCTGCACCTCTTTATAAATGATGTCAAAACGCTCCCAGAACTCGGCTCCCTGGTTCTCGTTACCGATGCCAAGGTATTTGAGGTTGAAGGGCTCGGGGTGTCCCATATCGGCACGCATCTTGCCCCATTTGGTATCGACAGCGCCGTTGCAGAACTCAATGAAATCAAGGGCGTCGCATACGAATATGTCGTGGAAACGCTTGCGGTCAGCCTCGGTCTCCAGAGGTGCCACGTAAGCATGTCTTGCAAACTGGCAGGTTACGCCGTTGTTCAGGACGGGCAGGGGAGTTGCTCCAAGTGATTCTGCCATAAGCAGATACTCGTAGAATCCTACGTACTGTGATGTCCAGTAACCCCAATGGTTACGGAAACCTATACGCTCCTCCTCGGGGCCGATGGAGTTCTTCCAGAAGGGCTGTCCGAAGTAGTTGGGACCCTCGCTGGCGCATCCGCCGGGGAATCGCATGAATGTGGGATGGAGATCGGCCAGAGCCTGCATCATATCCTTGCGGAAGGGACCGTATTTGCCGTCCATCCAGAGCTGTGATGCTTCAGGCAGCAGGGTTACAAAGTCAAGCCAGAATGTACCGGCGGCGTTGGCCCTAATGGCAAGACGGCTGTCAACTGAGCGCTCAGCCTTGAGCTGACCGGTGTACTTCTGCCAGTCGTTCTTGAGGTTGCTGATGGTGATGGCGTTTGAGTTGGCCTGTCCGTTTGCATCCTCCAGCTGAACGGTGATGGTGCCGGGATATGACTGACCTGCCAGATAGAGGGTCAGGTCATAGCTGACACCCTGTACGGCGGGGATAGAGGCCTTCTGTGTGTTGTTTGAGTAGTAGTTGCCTTGACGCTCGTTGCCGTAAGGAGCGGTGCCGTAGCCGTTGGCTGCAATACCGAATCCCTGACCGGCATCCTCAATGTCAAAGCGAACGCTGTACTGAAGGTAACGCAGCTCGTCGTCATACTTGTCATTGGGATCGTAGTCATAGTAACGTGGCATATCCTTAACAAGAGGCTTGTCAGATACGGCATGAGCCTGACCGACTGAACCTTCACCCTTCAGGACTGTCCAGCCGAAGAATACTGTATCGGACTGTGAGAACTCTTTCTCGGGGCCGTCGGGCACCTTATATGCCTGGAATGAGTGGTTCTGGATAAGCTGAGCGCAGATACCGCCGTCAAGTGACTGGTTGATATCCTCAAAGAATATACCTGCCAGAGTGGGGCTGATTTCAATGCCCAGACCTTTCTTCTTGAGGTTCAGGGTAACCTCGCGCTCCTGCACGGGCTTGAATCCCTGCAGCTGCAGCATCTTATCGGCCATACGGTAACCCATAAGACGCATACCTTCGGTGCTGAAGTGGAACTGGTCACCGGTGCTCTCGCAACCCAGTGATGAGATTACGTAACCGTTCTTCATGACCTTGGGCAGGTTGGCCAGAACGACCTCGTTGAATGCGGCGCAAACGCCACCTTGCTCGGCCTGCTTGAGCTCACCGGCCAGCAGAGGTATCTCGTCGGGGTTCAGACCCAGGTCGGCGCACAGGTCATCGTGTATCTTCTTAAGGCGTGCACACCACTGGTCATCGTCGGGGTTGGATTCGCCCTGATGTACCAGCATGCCCTTTATGACACCGCTCTTCTGGGCGATTTTTGCCATGTCGACAATGCGCTGGTAGCAGTTCATGTCATACTCCTTGGCCATATTTACAAGCCATGCACGGCTCTGGTCGGCTGCCTCCATTGCGAGGTACTCCTCGCAGGCATCCTTGTCCCAGAGTTCCAGCTTGGCACCGGCTACTGATACGTTGATAACGCCTACACGGTATTGTTCGGGGAGCTCCTCAATCATCTTGCGGCCAAAGAAATCGACCGGGCCCATGTTGTTGCTCTGACGGCAGATAGGGGGTGTTGCGGTATACCATTCACCCTTTACGCGGTTGTAACGCGGCATATCCACGGCCGATACAAACTGGAAACGGGGATCGTTCCAATCCTTGTCCTGATCGGCAGGAGTGGCGCCGGCCTCCATGTTGGACTGGCCAAAGCACAGGTAAATGAAGAAATTGGGGTCAGGCTGCTGAGCCTGGAGCGACAAAGCCATAAAGACTGTTGCCGCAAACAGCAATAGTTTTGTTTTCATACAGTTATTTTAGGGTTTATCAGTTGTCCTTTAAAGTCTCGTTTTTTTCTTTCTCCCCCTGCGCCTCTTTCTCCATTGCAATCTGACGTGAGTTATTGTCGTGGAAAAGGAATGATGATGCTAGTACCAGTATTACAATGAACGTAACCAGTGCCGATACCCAAATGAGTCCCACACCGACCGCAATTCCGATGATACTGGTTGCGAATATGCTGGCCGCGGTCGTCAGACCGGACACGTCGTACTTGTTCTTGATTATCAGTCCGGCGCCGATGAAACCGATGCCTGTCACTACCTGGGCGGCAATACGTCCCGGGTCACCGTTAATGAGATGCTGGTTTGTCTGGCAGATCCATATTGAAGCCAGCGTGGCCAGTGTAGAAGCCATGCAGATGAGCATGAATGTCCTTACGCCTGCAGGATGTTTGTGTATGTAGCGTTCTATTCCGATGCAGCAGCCGAACAGGGCGCTGATAAGGATTCTTTGTATTGCGATACTTTCGGTTAGCATATAATTGGTCTTATTATTTTGCAAAAATAAACAATTAATTATCTTTACGAGCAAATACTACCACTTATGAGAAAACTGATTGCTATGTTGTTGGCATCGGTAGTCGTATTGGGACTGGATGCCAAAGTGATTAAAAAGGCCCAGATGAACGCTGATAACCTGAAAAAGTTCGCAGGTTCAGTGTATGCTTATGAGGCACCGACCGAGCCTCTTACACCTGCTCCCAAGGGTTTTAAACCCGTTTATCTGACACATTTCGGGCGTCACGGATCACGCTTTCTGGACAACGCGTCCAACTATGACCGTCCGTACAATATCCTTAAGGAGGCCGATGATGCCGGCGCCCTGACAGATTTCGGAAAGGACGTGCTGCGTCGCCTGGAGATTATCCGAGCCGAGGCCGATCAGCGTGCCGGTGACCTGACACAGAAAGGTATGCAACAGCATCGTGACATAGCCCGCCGTATGGTTGAGAACTATCCGGAACTGTTCACCAATGACAAGATAATCATGGCCCGTTCCACTACGTCACACCGCGTGCTGGTGAGTGAGTATTCGGCCCTGATGCAGATTCTGCGCATGCGTCCTAAGATTAAGTTCGATTATGACTCCAGCAACCACGATGAGCCCTGGATGTATACCGAGGATAAGGGCGTATCGGCCCATAAACGCAAGGCCAGTGCTGCCGTATCGGAGTTTAACAAGAATCATACCCATCCGGAGCGCCTTATGAGTGCGTTGTTCAAGGACCCCGAGTACATCAAGACAGCTGGTGACCGCGACCAGAGCGGCAGCCTCTATTCATCACTTTATGATGTGGCATCATACGTTCAGGGATCGGACCCCGGTGTTGACCTGAATGATGTGTTTACCTATGATGAATGGTATGACCTGTTCCTCATGAACAACATGCGCTGGTACTCACAGGGTGGTTTTACACCTCTTACAGACAATGTAGTGCCTTACGGCCACTGTGTGACCCTGCAGAACTTCATTGATTTTGCCGATGAGGCTCTGGCCGGAAACGGTGTCAGCGTGATGCTGCGTTACGGACATGAGGTTACGCTGATGTCATATTTCTCACTTCTGAGCCTTAACGGTTCGGAATACAGTACCGATGACCTGGAGAGCGTTGCCGACCACTGGGTCGCTTATGACCTGGCTTGCATGGGCGGTAATGTACAGTGGATATTCTTCCGCGACAAGAAGGGAAACGTCATTGTAAAATTCCTTATGAACGAGGTTGAGGCAACACTTCCGGAATCCGTACCTTTCTACAAGGATGCCAAGGGCAAAGAACTGAAACCTTACTATCGCTGGGAGGACGTGAAAGAGTTCTACCTGGCCAAGATTGCCTACTGGGAGGACTTCAAGGCCCATGATGATACTCCCGTCGAGGAGACTCCCCGCCGCAGTTACCGTCAGGAGATAAGCACCAGTTCGAACTAACCGATTCAACCAACATAAACCCAACTTATGAAAACTTTAAAATTATTGGCCGTAGGTGCAGTGGTATTGTCCCTGACGGCGTGCGGAAGCGGCTCAGGCAAGTATGAGTACCCATTCCAGAACCCTAATCTCAAGATTGAGAAACGTGTTGAGAACCTTCTGTCACTGCTTACCCCCGAAGAGAAGGTAGGTCTGATGATGAACGGTTCAATCTCTATTGACAGCCTTGGCATTCCTGCCTACAACTGGTGGTCAGAGGCCTGCCACGGTATCTGCATGAACGGTGCAACCGTATTCCCGCAGGCAATCGCTCTTGCCGCCACATTTGACGATGCACAGCAGTATGATGTCTATACCGCAGTATCTGATGAGGCACGTGCGCATTGGAACACATCGGACCACAATCAGTTCGGCAAGACCCGCGCTACAGGCGGTGCATGGCATCAGGGACTTTCATTCTGGTGCCCCAATATCAATATCTTCCGTGATCCGCGTTGGGGACGTGGCCAGGAGACCAGCGGAGAGGACCCGTACTTGACAGGTAAGATGGGTACCGCTCTTGTAAAAGGTATGCAGGGTGACAATCCCAAGTACTACAAGACACACGCCTGCGCAAAGCACTACGCCGTTCACAGCGGACTTGAGGCTGACCGCCACCGCTTTGATGTAAGCGTATCAATGCGTGACCTTTGGGAGACCTATCTGCCCGCATTCAAGACTCTGGTAACCGAGGCTAACGTTCAGGAGGTGATGTGCGCCTACAACCGTTATGAGGGTGAGCCCTGCTGCGGCAGCGACCGTCTGCTCACTGATATCCTGCGCAACAAGTGGGGATTCAAGGCTCTGGTAGTATCGGACTGCGGTGCCATCAACAACTTCTATACACGTGGCCAGCATGAGACTCACGCCAATGCCACCGATGCCAGTATCGACGCTGTACTGTCAGGAACCGATATTGAGTGCGGTACCAGCTACAACGCTCTGGTTCAGGCAATGAAGGACGGTAAGATCAATGAGGCCGATATTGACGTATCACTGCGCCGTATCCTGCGTTCACGCTTTGAACTGGGTATGCACGATCCCGTTGAGATGGATCCCTGGAAGGATCTGGGTGCCGATGACATAAGCAGCCCCGCACACGCAGCTCTGGCTCACAAGGCTGCCGACGAGGCTATGGTTCTGCTCAAGAACGATGGTAATATCCTGCCTCTCAAGAAGGAGGGTCTGACAATCGCAATAGTAGGTCCCAATGCCGACAACGTATCAATGCAGTACGGCAACTACAACGGTACTCCTACACGTGAGAACCAGATTTCAATCCTGCAGGCTATTCGTGCAAAGGCTCCTAATGCCAAAATCATCTACGAGCGTGGTTGCGAACTGGCCGATGACTACCTGACCGTAAACCATCTGGGTGACATGAACAACGGCCGCGGACTCTATGCAGAGTTCTGGAACAACACCACCATGAGCGGCAAGGCAGTCAATGCAGGCTTCTACAATGAGGTCAACATGCGCACCATGGGTGACTACCGTTTTGCCGACAATGTTGAGATGAACAATTTCTCGGCCCGCATGACCGGTACTTATGTAGCCGACTTTACAGGCGATTTGAGCTACAACGTTCGTGGTAACGATACTTGGAAACTGATTGTGAACGGTAAGGTTATTGCCGAGCAGAAGCAGCCTACCCAGGGTCGTGGCGGATTCGGCCGCGGACAGCAGCCCCAGGCTCCTTCATTCAAGGTTGTCAAGGGTCGTACCTATAACATTGAGCTTCAGTACACCAAGGGTGAGACCGGTTCAGCATATCTGACATTCGAGCTCAGCCAGCGCAAGCTTGCCGAGTTCAACTCAGTTGCACAGAAAGTGAAGGATGCCGATGTAATCATCATGGTTTCGGGTATATCGGCCCGTCTGGAGGGTGAGGAGATGCGTGTAAACTACGAGGGATTCTCCGGTGGTGACCGTACCAAGATTGAGTTGCCCAAGGTTCAGCTGAACCTGCTTGAGGCTATGTACAAGACAGGCAAGCCCGTCATCCTGGTTAACTGCTCAGGATCGGCCATCGGATTCGGTGCTGTGGAGAACCAGTATCAGGCACTGCTGCAGGCATGGTACGGCGGTCAGGCCGGTGGTCTGGCTGTAGCCGATGTACTGTTCGGTGACTACAACCCCGCAGGACGTCTGCCGGTTACCTTCTACAAGTCAACCGATCAGCTGCCCGATGTTGAGGACTACAATATGGATCACGGCTTCACATACCGTTACTTCAAGGGTGAGCCTCTGTACGCATTCGGTTACGGACTCAGCTACACCACATTCTCATACGGTGAAGCAACCCTGTCAAAGCAGAGTATCAAGGCCGGCGGTACAGTAGATATCACTGTTCCCGTTACCAATACCGGTAAGATGGACGGCGATGAGGTTGTTCAGATATACATCAAGTCTCTTGACAATCCTGCAGCTCCCATCAAGTCTCTCAAGGGATTCAAGCGCGTGAATATCCCCGCAGGCCAGACCGCTCAGGTTAAGATCACTCTTGAGCCCAAGGCATTCGAGTACTATGATGAGAAGATTGATGAGCTGTCAGCAATGCCCGGCCGCTACCAAATCCTGTACGGCCCCTCATCACTTGACAAGGATCTCAAATCCCTTGCTTTCGTAGTAAAGTGAGCAAAATAGTACCAATGGGGTCAGGCCCCAATGGTACTGTTTTTGAAAAATGATACCAATGGGGCCTGACCCCATTGGTATCATTTTGTGTCTACTTGGAGGCGAAGCTCGCGGAAGGGGCGGGTGGGATCGTTGGTGGTGAGGTTGATCGAGCCCATGGTGGTGTTGCGTGGAATGTCTGAGTTGGTGATAGCTACGGTGACTTTGAGTTCATTGCCGGGCTTGATTACCTGACCGGTCTCAATACTGATTGCGGTGCCTTCCATAGCCTCAACGTTGCGGAAAATCAGGTCGGCATTACCGGTATTGCCAATCACGATGGTCTTCTTGTATATCTTGCCGGGCGCTTTTGTGCCGAAATCCACGTACGCGGGTTCAATCCTGAGCACCGGTTTGGGCTTGCTCTCATCCTGAGTGAACTTGTCCACGCGGATGGCGTTCACAACGATGGGCTCCTGACTCTTTACGCCGTCAGCCACCACCCAGATGGTGTCACGAGCCATTCCGTAGTATTTCTTGCCCTTAGGAATATCATATGTGATATGAATGCTCACCACCTCTTCCGGGCCGATGCTCGCGGGGCATTCAACTGTCATTCCGTAACGGTTTCCTGTGGTTACGACCGATAGTTTTGAGGCTTTGTCACCCACGTTTGCTACACGTACTATTCTGGTGACCTTTTCACCCTGAGCGATGTAACCGAAGTTGCAGCGCTTGGCGTTGGTCTTGACCGTGCCGGCCAGCAGGTGAGGGTATATCTGCTCCAGTCCCATGGGAATGGGATTGACATCGGCCGATATCATTAGGCTGGCGTAGTTGCGGCGGTCCTTTGTGAATACCTCGACCTCGCGCAATACACGGCCTTCGGTGCGTGAGGGGTCAAAGGCTACGGTAAGCTCGCCGTATTCACCGCCCGCGACGGGTTGGGTGGAGTAGAGCACTGTGGTGCAGCCGCAGCTGGTGGCCACATTGTCAATCTGTATGGGGTTATTTGATACGTTTACGAATCTGAAGGTATGCTGGACCACGCCGTCGGCCTCGTCAATCTGGCCGAAATCCCACTCGTAGGTCTCGAATACCAGGGCCGAGTTGAGTTCCTCCTGCGCCTGGGCAAAGGCGAATGAGAGTGCAAATATCGTGGTAAGTAAGGTTCTGACTTTCATATTCAATAGTAGTTTCTTTCGTGTTTTATTGTAGTGAGCGGTCCGTGGCCGGGATATACCACCGTGTCATCGGGCATGGTGAGCAGCTTGGTCCGGATACCCTCCATAAGTGCCTCATGGTTGCCGTCGGGAAAATCGGTACGGCCGTAACTGCCCTGAAAAATGACATCACCTGTAAAGACGCATTTATGCTCCTTGTTCCAGAATACCAGGCTACCGGGTGAATGGCCGGGAACATGCAGCACGTGAAGGGTGGTGTGCCCGAACGTTACGGTATCTCCTTCGTTGAGTACGTTTTCGGGGTCGATGGGGTTTACGTGACCGTTGTAGTTGATTCCGAATACAGACAGTCTGGCCGACATCGTCTTAATCCAGGGCATATCAAGATCATTTGCCTTGGCCTTGACTCCGTATGTCTCCTCGACGAACTGGTTGCCGAATACATGGTCAAAGTGCAGATGGGTATTCAGCAGCAGCTTGACGCTGAGGCCGTTATCGCGGATGAAAGCGGCCAGGGTATCGGTCTCGCCGGGATAGAAGCAGCCGGGATCAATTATGGCGGCCTCTTTCGTCTCATCCCAGATAACGTAGGTGTTTACCGGAAGGAAATTGAATTCAAAGCACTTGACCTCCATTATATCTGCACGTATACGGTTTTCTTGTCCTTGAAGAACTCCTCCTGGAAGTATCGGCTTATCTCGGTGATTTCGGCCACCTTCCTGAACTTGGCGGTTTCGGTGCTCAGGTCTCCGCCCTTGAGGCAGATCACACCGTTGGGATAGGCGTTGCGCTGTGTCTTGCGGTCCAGCATGTGGCCGGCAACCTGGCAGAGGTCGGGCAGGGGCATAACGCCGCGTGACAGTATGAACTCATACTTGTCCTTGTCCTCCTCGGCACGCTCATGGCGGCAGATTACATTCTTAAGACCTATCTGGGCAGCAATATCCTGTGCCACGCGAACCTTTTTGCCGATGCTGTCAATGAGCGTGAAACTGCACTCGGGAAACAGTATAGCCAATGGTATGCCGGGCAGTCCGCCGCCTGTGCCTACATCGGCCAGACGTGTATCGGGCGCAAACTTTATGACCTTGGCGATGGCCATTGAATGGAGTATGTGATGCTCGTACAGATTGTCAATATCCTTGCGTGATATGACGTTGATCTTGCTGTTCCAGTCGGTATATAACGGACCGAGAGCCTCCAGCTGTTCATACTGGAGGCTCGTCAGACCCGGAAAATATTTCCTAATTAACTGCATTTACTTGAGGTAATAGGTAACAGTGGTTACAACGCGGACGTTCTTGATCCACGGAGTGTTGCTGTCGCGGTCGTAGATTGAGAACTGGCCCTGTGATGCGGTCTGGATCTTACCCAGCTTGGAGCCTGAATCATCGGCAAACTTCTGGGCAACCTCACGTGCGTTGCGTGTGGCAACCTCGACCATCTGAGGCTTAAGATCGTTCAGTCCGTTAAAGTCATACTGGGTCTGATGCTCGTAGTCGTTACCGCTGATGGCGATGCCTTTCTTGAGCAGTTCACCCTGCTTGAGGATAAGCTGGCGTACAAGCTCGACATTGCTTGAACTTACGGTTACAACCTGCTGCATCTGATAACGGTATGCGATGTACTCGTTCGAGTAACGGTTGGCACTGCGGTCATATACGGTGGGAGCAGCAATGCTGATCTCGCTCTCCTGAACTCCGCCTTCCTTAAGAAACTTTACGATCTCCTTGCTCTTGTTGTCCATAGTGGAGTAGAGCTTAACAAGGTCATTATCAACATCCTGAATTACCAGGGGCCAGATAACGTGGTCGGCCATAACCTCCTGTGTGGCAAGACCTTTTACATTTACAACACGTTTTGTGCCGGTAAACTTTCCGACAGCAAGGATAATGCAGACACCCAGTGCCAGCAATCCCCAGAAATTGGTTGAATTCTTCATAACGCCTGTACTATTGGAAAATCAATTATTCAAGGTGTAAAGTTAGATATTTTTTTCTCATATTTGCAAATACAGTATTTGATTGCTAACCTTATTACAACCCATATGAAACAGATTCTGAAATGGACTATTGCCGGCATTGCATTGATGGTGACCGGTATCTCTGCACAGGCCCAGCACACATTCGCCAACCCTCTTGACGTGGTGGTAGGCAACGAACGCGCCGTTCGCGGCGGTGAGCCCGTAGTAATAATCTATGAGGACAATTACTTCCTCTTTGTATCGCACAGACGCGGCTATTGGTATTCGGCCGATTTCCGCGACTGGACCTATGTTGACGCTCCCGGTTATCCGGCCGGAGTGGTATCGGTCGTTGAGATGGACGGCAAGCTGATAGGCTGCTCCATGAACAACCGCAACGTCTATCGCGCCATTGACCCCTACAAGGGCGAGTGGGAGAAGATAGGAGAGCTGTCAAGCGACCGTTACGGCGATGCCAACATGTTTGTGGACGATGACGGCCGCCTGTATATGTATTTTGGCTGGTCACAGATTATGCCGTTCCAGGTTGTGGAGCTGGACAAGGAGACCTTCAAGGAGAAAGGTGAGCCTACCAAGCTGTTCTGGAGTGATATCAAGAATCACGGATTCGAGGTCCGCAAGCCCGAGGATGTGATCTATTCGATCTTTAACGGACGCCGTGAATACGGTCCCGAGGAACTCCCCTGGATTGAGGGCCCGTATATGATCAAGCACAACGGCAAGTACTATCTGCAGTACGCTGCCATCGGCCTTGAGTTCATTTCATATTCACACGGTATCTATGTATCTGACAGCCCTATGGGCCCGTTTACATACAGCGAGCACAACCCGCTTACATTCAAGACCAGCGGATTCCAGGTAGGCGCCGGACACGGAAGCACCTTCCACGACAAGAAGGGTAACCTGTGGACCATCTGCATGATTCCCGCACAGTACGGTGAGGGCGGCCGCGGATCAGAGTTGGCCATATATCCTACTGCAGTCGATAAGCAAGGCGTGATGTATTCAAATACCGCTCTGGGTGATTATCCTCAGTACTATCCCGATGAGCGCAAGGTGGGCGGCGTAGACAACTACGTTGACTGGAAACTTCTGTCAGTAAACAAGAAGGCCATAGTATCATCAACCTTTGAGAACTATGCTCCCTCACAGGCTCTGGATGAGGATTTCAAGACCTGCTGGGTTGCCGCTACAGGTGATGCGGGCGAGTTCTTTACCGTCGATCTGGGTGCCAAGGCTACCATTAACGCTATCCAGCTTAACTGGGACCACATAGGCGCAGCACGTGCTGCCGGCGGTCGCGGCGGAATGATGGGCGGTATGGGAGGTGCAAGACCGCAACAGGCCCAGGCTGAGCAGTTGTATCAGTGCTATGAGGTGTTTGTATCGGACGATAACTCAAACTGGACCAAGATCATCAGCAAGCCTGAGAACAAGCTGGAACTTAAGCATGACTATAATGAACTGGAGAACCCCGTACAGGCCCGTTACGTGAAGGTCGTCAATGTGGCTACCTATGACGGCGCCAAGTTCTCGATCAAGGACCTGCGCATATTCGGAACAACTCCGCAGATGAAGACCCAGAAGGTCAAGAAGTTCATGGCTGTACGTAATCCTGACGATCTGCGTGAGGCCAATGTCATGTGGGAGCCCGTTCCCGGAGCCGACGGTTACATTGTACGTTACGGCATAGAGAAGAAGAAACTCTACAACAGCTACATCGTATACGGCAAGAACGAGCTGTACATGCACAGTCTGAATACCGCTCCCAAGCAGTATTACTTTGAGGTTGAGGCTATCAGCAGCGGTCTGCCGCAGTACCGCGAGAACCCGCTCGAGACCATAGGTCTGGGTGCCGAGATCCAGTTGGCACAGCGTGGCGGTGGCGGCAATGCAGGTTATGCACAGGGTGCAGGTACCAGATATATCATGCTCAGGGACGGTGCAACCGAGTATTCATTCGGAGAGGTAGGTCCCGGAACCTGGACCCTGAGCCACTCATACGGTCCCGTTCTGTGGTCGGGACAGCTTACCGAGAAGGAACTCATCTCCAATGAGGCCAATCCTCAGCCTACCGTAACAGCCAAACTGACACTGCTGGGCGAGGGTACCAACAATACCGGTTATCTGGAGATGCAGGTAATACCCGGCAAGGAGCAGGGCGTTATCAAGGTTGTTGTCAAGAAATGACAATTTGTTTGATAATCAATGATATGTCTGCCAATCTGAAACTTTTTTGTTAAAATGCATTGCAGATTGAAATAGTCTTTGTACTTTTGCCCCATATTCATTGCCAATTGTTGGGATGTATATGTGTACGAGAAGACTGGACATATAGAATAGATAAATTGAGGAAGGCTGGTTCAAGCAGGACCAGCCTTCCTCCTTTTTTAAGGACATAGATTATGTGTGGAATTGTAGGTTATATCGGTAAGCGTCAGGCTTATCCTATTTTGATTAAGGGACTGTCAAGACTTGAGTACCGCGGTTATGACAGCGCCGGTGTGGCGCTTATAAATGACAGCGGCGACCTGGTCATTTACAAGACAAAAGGAAAGGTCGCCGATCTGGAGCATGCTGTCGAGGGTAAGGACCTGAGCGGCTGCATCGGCATAGCACATACCCGTTGGGCAACTCACGGAGAGCCTAATGACGTCAATGCCCACCCGCATTTCTCGGAGTCGGGAAACCTAGCTCTGATACACAACGGAATCATTGAGAACTACCGTTCACTCAAGACCGAGCTCCAGAACCAGGGATACCACTTCAAGAGCGAGACCGATACTGAGGTTGTGATACAACTTATACAGTACATCATGGACAGCCACTCCATACCATTGGAAGAGGCCGTTCCGTTGGCCCTGAACAGCGTTATAGGCGCATACGCCATCGTAATCGTGGACAAGACCCAGCCAGACCGCATGATTGCCGCCCGTAAGGGAAGTCCTCTTATAATAGGTGTTGGCGACGGCGAGTTCCTGATAGGTTCCGATGCCACTCCGATTGTAGAATATACCGACCGTGTGGTTTATCTGGGCGAGGAGCAGATTGCCTTCATAGAGCGCGGCAAGGAACTTAAGATAACAGACCTGCGCAGCGTCGAGCAGACCGCTGTGGTAAAGAAACTGGAGATGAACCTGAGCCAGATAGAGAAGGGCGGATACCCGCATTTCATGCTCAAGGAGATTCACGAGCAGCCCGATACCACACGCACCGTGATGAACGGCCGTCTGCATCCCGAACTTGGCATTGTCAAGCTGTCTGGCGTCATTGACCATAGGGCCAGGCTAATGGCCGCACGTCGAATCATAATCTGTGCCTGCGGTACATCGTGGCACGCAGCGCTCATCGGCAAATACCTGATTGAAGACCTTACACGTATTCCGGTCGAGGTTGAGTACTCGTCGGAGTTCCGTTACCGTAATCCCGTGATCTATCCCGATGATGTGGTGATTGCCATATCGCAGTCTGGTGAGACGGCCGATACGCTGGCCGCAATGAAACTGGCCAAGGAGTCAGGTGCTTTCCTTTTCGGAATATGTAACGTAGTAGGCTCGTCGATTGCACGTGCTGCCGATAGCGGTTGCTATACTCATGCCGGTCCTGAGATAGGTGTGGCATCGACCAAAGCCTTTACGGCACAGGTTGAAACATTGCTGCTTTTGGCATTGAACATAGCCCAGGAGAAGGGTACCGTATCGCCCGAGCAGCGTCAGAGCATCATCAAGGAACTGCCCAAGATACCGGCCAAGATTGAGAAGATACTCAAGCACGACAAGCAGATTGCCGAGCTAGCCAAGACATTCACATACGCCCATAACTTTATCTACCTGGGCCGCGGATACAACTATCCGATTGCACTTGAGGGTGCGCTCAAGCTCAAGGAGATATCATATATCCATGCCGAGGGCTATCCCGCAGCCGAGATGAAACACGGTCCGATTGCCCTTATCGACGAGGAGATGCCGGTTGTGGTCATAGCACCCAAGCGCGGCCATTATGACAAGATTCTGAGCAATATTCAGGAGGTCAAGGCACGTAAGGGCAGGGTGATCAGCATAGTCACCGAGGGTGATACCGATGTACGCAACATATCGGACTACTACTTTGAGATTCCGGATACCGAGGAGTGCCTGGTTCCGCTGTTGTCGGTAATTCCGCTGCAGTTGCTTGCATACCACATTGCCATTGCCAAGGGGCGTGACGTAGACCAGCCCCGTAACCTTGCAAAATCGGTTACAGTAGAATGATTTAATTAATACATATGGAGACAAAATTCGTTTTTATTACCGGCGGAGTAGTTTCGTCGCTAGGTAAGGGTATTATTGCTGCTTCACTGGCCAAACTGTTGCAGGCCAGAGGTTTGAGGGTTACAATTCAGAAGTTTGACCCGTACATAAACATAGATCCGGGCACACTTAATCCCTACGAGCACGGCGAGTGCTACGTGACCGATGACGGCGCAGAGACAGACCTTGACCTGGGTCACTACGAGCGTTTTCTGGGTGTGCATACATCCAAGGCCAACAACGTAACCACCGGAAAGATATACAATACCGTGATTACCAAGGAGCGTGAGGGTGCCTATCTGGGCAAGACAGTCCAGATAGTTCCTCACATCACCGATGAGATAAAGCGCCGCATGTTGCTGCTGGGCCAGACCGGCCAGTTTGACGTGGTGCTTACCGAGATAGGCGGAACCGTAGGTGATATGGAGTCTCTGCCGTTCATAGAGGCCGTACGCCAACTCCAGTGGGAACTTCCCGAGGGCTCATGCATGTCAATACACCTTACGCTGGTACCTTATCTGAGCGCCGCCAAGGAACTCAAGACCAAGCCTACCCAGCACTCTGTACAGATGCTGCAGCAGGCCGGAGTGCAGCCCGATGTGATTATCTGCCGCACCGAGCATCCGCTCTCTGATGAGCTGCGCCGCAAGGTGGCTCTGTTCTGCAACGTAAAGCCCGGCCACGTAATCCAGAGCATCGATGCATGGAGCATCTATCAGGTACCTCTGAACATGCATGCCGAGCATCTGGACGAACTGGTAGTCCGCAAACTCGGCATCGAGAACTTCAACCAGCCGGAACTGTCAGGCTTAAAGGAATTCCTGGAGCGTCTTAAGAACCCCAAGAGTGAGGTTGACATTGCGCTGGTAGGCAAGTACGTATCGCTTCAGGATGCATACAAATCCATACTTGAAGCTCTTGTACATGCGGGTGCCGCCAATTCTTGCAAGGTCAAGGTGCATTCAATTCAAAGCGAGGATATAACTGCAGACAATGTGGCTGACAAGCTCAAGGGTATGAAAGGTATCCTGGTTGCTCCAGGATTCGGCTCACGCGGTCTTGAGGGCAAGATTGAGGCTGTAAAATACGCTCGCGAGAACAAAATTCCGTTCCTGGGTATCTGCTTGGGAATGCAGATGTGCGTTGTGGAGTTTGCACGCAATGTACTTGGTTTTGCCGATGCCCAGTCAACCGAAGTTGATCCCGAAACAACCCATCCTGTAATAGACATGATGGAGGACCAGAAGAAGACTACCATGAAGGGTGGTACCATGCGTCTGGGAGCTTACGAGTGTGAAATCACAAAAGATACTCTTGCCTATAAAGTATACGGCAGTAAACTCATATCCGAACGTCACCGCCATCGCTACGAATTCAACGCCAAATACGCCGCTGACTTCAAGAAAGCCGGCTTAGTTGCATCTGGTCACAATCCCCAGACCGGCCTCACCGAGATCGTGGAACTCCCGCAGTCAGTCCACCCCTTCTTCATAGGTTCGCAGTTCCATCCCGAGTACAAAAGTACTCCGGAGAACCCGCATCCTCTGTTCAAGGCCTTCATCGCTGCTGCGATAAAGTGAACAGGGCTTACTTACAGTAGTACAACTTACCGTTGATTATTACGATACCACGCGGCTGTCCCTCTACGGGGCGGCCGTTTATGTCATAGATCATATCCGTACCCGTTGCCGCAGGTATCAGTTCCACATCAGTGGGATACTGCATAACGGTCCAGTTGGCTGCCATGTGGTTATCGGCATTCGTATCACGCAGCATCAGTACCGATGTGCCTGACTGTTCTGATGCGGGCCACGGTGAGACGCTCATGTAGGTAACCTGATCAACGACTATGCCTGCCGCATTGCTCAGACGCACGGATTCACCGTCGTTGGAGAGTTTGCCGTCGGTCCACTGCCATACCTGGTCATACCTGATTACCGTTTTGAGCTTGGAGGACTTGGCTGCAACATAGACGCTGCCGCGTGCAGGAATCAGGCTTCCCTCAGGGAACGTAAAGTCAAAGGCCTGGCTGAGTATGTATCCGCTTATGTCAAACGGAGCATCGGTCGGATTGTAAATCCTTATGTACTCAGACTCTGAATCAAGGGTGGGGTGATAGCAGATCTCACTTATCACGGGCTCATTCTGCGGAGTTTCAGGCAGGTAGTTGGAGCCAATCTTCAGGTTGGCAGGCGTCAGAATGTAGTTTGTGGCCGATGTGAACTGCGGATCACCATACAGGTTGCCTAAGGAGAGCGTGTCACCGTCTGAGAGTGATCCGCTGAACCTGATGCTGGATCGGTCATCGCACTCATATGTACGGTCATAGCTGTTGGACAGTATGCATTCTGTTACCACTGCATTACCGCCCAGACGGCCGTCTACCTTCTCATAGCAGGCCACCGGAGTAGCCACGGCAAAGAATGTGCACTTGTCAATATCGGCATGACATGAGTCCTTTACGGCAACGCCCATGTTGGTCTGGATGAATGTGGAGTTGCTCACTTTCACTGTTGAGCGCTGTCCTACGCTGATACCCTTGTCGGTAATGGTGTATGCCAGCAGGCTGTCAATGATAACGCCGATGGCCTGTTCGCCTATATCCACTGCATCGCTGTTGTCACCCAGGAAGTGGTGGGCTACGACGTCTCTGATGATACCGCCGTCTATGCCGTCAAAGTCAATGGCATCGGTGTCAACCTGGTCATTGCCTATGAATGTGCAGTGCTCCACGCGTCCCTTGCCGTACTTGACGTTTATCAGATCACCTGTAACACGGCTGTGTATTATGCTGTTTGTAAGCGTCACGTCGCTGTAACGGGCCGCAATGGGGTTGCTGACCACATCTGTTATGTTCAGATGGTCAAGCACCAGTTGCTGACAGTTGTAGGCCGATATGGCCGCAACGCAGTTGTACATGCGCGGTCCCTGATTGGCATCTCGCATGGTGGCATAACTGATTGTTGACTTGGAGTCGCTGTTAATCAGACATACGGCTCCCCAGGACTGTCCGGCATATTGCGGATTGAGCACAAAACGTATGCTGTCTGAACCGGTGCCCTGAGCCGTAAGGCCTCCGTGTACAATCATGTTTGAGTTGGGTGCAAACCTTATCTCCACACCCGGCTCAACGGTCAGGCGTGCGCCTTTGACGACGGTGACATCGGCCGCGGTATAATAGGGTGACTTGGACTTGAGCAGGGTCATGTCAGAGTATATGGTATCGGGCAGCATGTTGAGGCCTTCCGACTCATACATTGCCTCTACTGCCATGTCGGAGTCTATGGACAGCTTGATTGTGGGCTGGGTCTGGCCGCTTAAACGGTTCTGTGATGCGGTCTGGTTGAGTACTGCCAGAATCTCTACGTCCATTATGATATCTGAGCTGCTTCTGGAGGTCTGGTGTACTTCGACAGCGATGGTGTTCTCTCCCTGACGGAGCCATGAGGGATCAATGTCATATGTGAGATATCTGATGGCGGCACGCTTTGGGATGGCGTAATTGTCAGCCAGCGGATTTGATTCAAAGTTCTCCCTGAGGTTGCTGCGTATTATCTCCTTGCCGTTTATCCATACTACAGCGCCGTCATCACGCAACAGACGTAGTTTAATCTGCAGGTAGGATGAAGGATCTTCATCGACTGTGAACTTGCGGCGGAAATAGGTGGTGACATACTTGGAATTGCTTGAGCCGTAGTTCACGGTGGTCTTTATCAGGTCAGTCATCTTGTTGTCGGTATCATATCCCAGAGGCGATGCTCCCGATTTCCATGCAGAGTCATCAAAAGAGGCTGTATACCATGATGTAGGGCTGGTTCCGTCATCAAGATATTTCCATTGGCTGCCGGTTGAAATGAGTTTCTTAACGGCATTCTCACGCCAGCCCTTGAAGGTATAACCCACACGCTCACGGGCGGTAAGGGTTATCTCCATGTTGGTGGGGTATGAACCGCTCCACTTGTTCTTGTTGATGGCCAGGCCGTTGAACTCAAAGCCGTTCTTGCCGGTAAGGGTGAGCAGGGCGGGCATTCCTGTGCCGTAGTTTTCATACATGTCCCAGAGCAGCACAACTGGGCGGCCGTTGCAGAAATCACGCAGATAACTGATACGGCTGCGCCACTGACGGGTCGATGTAAGCGCATTGCCGCTGTATGAACTGCTGGTGCCAAGCCACCTCTGAACCTGCTGTTCCATAAGCGGTTCAATGTCTTTCATGTGCTCCGTTACCTGTCGCTGAATCTCCTCGGGGTTGAATGCCGTAAACAGGAGGTCAGCGGTACGCTTGCAGAAATACCGGCGGTAACCGTCATTCTGCAGCATTGATCCGAAAGGCATGTTGGCCTTTCCGGCATACCAGTCAGCGTAGTCATCGGCATAACTGTTGAAACCGCGGTCGCCGTCGGTAAATATCCAGCGCCACACGCCTTCGCCCTTAGGCTTCCAGGCCATGGGATTATGGTTGACCGATGTGTTATGGCTCCATATCTGAGCCACCATGAAATCGGTATAGTTCTCAACGTCCATAATTTGGGTCAGGGCGTCATAATTGGCCTGTACGCTCAGGTCCTTCTGCCACACCTCCTTGTAGTGGTTCCACTCCTCCCAATCACCGGCCTCGACGTTCTGGTCACCTTCAATCATGTCAAAAGTGCCGGACTCAAGCCCGTAGCGGGTCTCTATATACTCCTCGTTGACTTTCTCACGTATATTATGGATACCCAGGAACTCGCCGTTAAGATATACGGCCGATGGACGGAACGCCTGTAGTGCCAGATTGAGTCCGCCTTTGCGGCAAGCCTGCTGCAGCAGTCCGTCGCGGAACATGGTGTAGTTCCAGTCATTACCCGATGCACGCAGCGCAAAGTCATCAAACTCGGTTCGCGGATCGTCATGGAATAGCTGGTATGACAGTTTGCTCTCACCGTATTTCTTCTTGAAATATACTCCAAGCATCTTTTGCGGCAGCTGCCATGCGTAGAGACCGTTTATCTTTACGCCTGCGGGCTCGTTGAATGCAGCCCTGTCGCTGCCGTTGTTCTCATAGAGTTCTATGTTTACCGGAATCTCAAAATCGGCCTTATAATCATTTGCGTTGGTCCAACCGTATATTCCATGTTCGGAGTCCCAGAAATTATCGCTATCCGTTGCAAGCGATACTATCGGCAGACTGTGTCCCTTGAACTCATTATTAAGGAAATATGTCATGGTCTTGGTAAGACCGGGCATTTTTCCATCCTCCAGTATGCGTGCCCTCAGTACGGTAGTCTTGGTAAAGGTGAGGGGAGTAGAGTAGACGTTTGACTCCTTTGTAGGCTCTGAGCCGTCGGTGGTATAATAAACCGTGCCGCCCTGATCATTGGTCACTGTTACCGTAACTGATCCAGCATAGGCTCCGCCTTGTGTCAGTATTACCGGCTGGTTGGATCTGCCGGTGTAGCCTGGGGTGTTGTTGGCGGTACCGGGAGTAGGGGTCATGAAGAATAGTGTCACTGAGGCGTCATCCATGGATCGGCCGAAACTGATATCGCCATACTGCGGTCCGAAAGTCATGCTGTCAACCATCTTGCTGTCAGCATCAAAAAGACCCACCTCTTCACCGTCGGCACTCAACTTGAATCCGGCGTGTAGTCCGGTACCCAAGTCATCGCACCATATCAGCAGAAAGCCTCCGGCATTGACGGTTGTGTCGGGCAGAACGAACTTGGCGGGTTTGTTCAGGTTGTCTGTGATTGACCATCCGCGCAGGTTTACATCGGCCTGTCCGGCATTGTGCAGTTCTATCCAGTCAGCGTTTGCCCCATAATCAGGATCCGTATTGGTGCTGCCGTTTGATGCCAGTACCTCATTTATTATAATCTGTGCTTTAACGGGCATTGCTGCCATTATGGTCAGCACGGCCATGACCGAAAGGTAGTTTGAGAGTTTCATAATCAGGTCAGTTCCTTTTTATTGGATGTAAATATACTCATTTTCATGAAGATGGCAAATTTTGCGTCATATTGCAAGATGCTGTAAATTTGCTAGTTGCACTTTCTAAATGTAAGGAATAATGGAAAAATGATAGAAAAAAGTAAAAAATCCGCCCATTTTGAGAACAATGTATCAAAATAGTACTTACCTTTGCAGCAGAAATCAGAAACAACAGACAGATTTTATGTTTATCGGTCTTAAAAATATAACCGCTGTTCAGCTGAATAATAATCAGCAGCAGAATAATCAGAACCAGAATAATCAGGTTCCGATGGTTATACCTTTTGACCAGCAGGTAAGCTAAACATCGTAGAAAATAGAGATTCAATTTAAAGACTGGTCATTATTTGATCAGTCTTTTTTTTTATCCGAAATCAAACATTTACCAATAACCTCTTAAACAAAACACTATGAAAAAAATTGAAGCAATCATCCGGAAAACCCGGTTTGAAGATGTCAAGGAAGCACTTTTTGAGGCTGACATCAACTGGTTCTCTTACGCTGAGGTTCATGCAATCGGTCAGGCTCGTCAGGACCGAATCTACCGTGGCGTAATGTACAGCACGGACATCATCTCACGTATTGAGATTACGATTATCTGCCGTGATCAGTTTGTACAGCCCGCCATCGACGCCATCATGGGTGCTGCCCGTACCGGTCAGGTGGGTGATGGACGAATCTTTGTAAGTCCCGTGGATGACACATGGTCAATCCGTACCGGAGAACACGGTGATACAGTGTTGGCCGACAAAAAGTAAAAACGATTAAATCATTCAAGTTATGGAAGACATTATCACAACAGTTAGTGAAAGTAGTATAAGCGGACTGGATACAGTCTGGGTATTGATAGCAGCTATGCTTGTGTTCTTTATGCAGCCCGGTTTCGCGCTGGTTGAGGCAGGTTTCACCCGTTCCAAGAACACAGCCAACATACTTATGAAGAACTTCGTTGATTTCATGGTCGGATCATTCCTTTTCTGGATGATAGGATTCGGTCTGATGCACGGAACGAACAACGGTTTTATCGGTGGTCTTCACCTTTTTGACTGGTCATTCTTTGGTGACTCAAACGTTCCTGC